>Ga0075439_12664_pt1 | contig 24986 bp, 18 predicted proteins | sample MintriSingleCell_FD_74264 | JGI IMG/M metagenome (GOLD analysis project Ga0075439, IMG submission 74264) | Marine eukaryotic communities from Monterey Bay, USA to study complex ecological interactions - Minidiscus trioculatus JGI Plate_4_G5... | ecosystem: Environmental > Aquatic > Marine >... | reverse complement strand
CTTTGATTGCTCCGGGTACCTCTTTTCCAACTAATATCGTTCCCGATATGTCAATCAGTACAGCCTTGATTGTGTTACTCATATTGTATAATATATCACTCTGACTTGTCTGTATCTTTATCTTCTTGATGTTCTACCTCCTGCATAAGATATTTTTGTCGTACTCGATTAATGATCAATACGCCCCCGATAGCACAAAATGATACTAGTCTAGAGCCAGGATATGGATCTAGTATGAATAGTAATAAGCAAACAATCAATGTAATCTTTGCAATCAATTCAAATGGGCTATGATGAGGTGATACATAATATGAGATACAATGAACACATCACGACGTCCGAAAAGTGAAAAGATATTATAAAAAGATACTCACAGATAGGATAACGCAGCAAGACAAGATGAGAGTATTAAGTTTGTTCCAATTGCTCGATTACTAGGCATGTTCACAATATATTGATAACAAGAGGGTTATCTTTTGCCGCCGCTTTACTGTGCTATATGCGATAATTATGATGCGCATCACTACATCACAAACATGAAGGATACCAATGACATTTTGCATTTTCGAGGAGAAAAATTGATTTGACACCAAGTCAATCAACAGAACAACCAAGACAGCTGTTGCTTGGGTGATGTTGATGTTATGGTGTTCGGATATATGCCATAATTATTAGAAATAGAAGGTAAGCAAGTGATGTATATTATCGTCTGTAGTGTTTTATGTTGTGGATAGGCGGCCTCTCGAAAAGATTGCATTGTAGATATGCTCATACCATCTCCTTCTCACACACTAGCCCTTTTGTTATATCAAGTCCAGTTCTCTCATTCACTTACCAAGAAGTATTAATAACAAGAATACTACTACAGCAATATACAAAAGCCTATACCTATACTAAAGTCAACGTTCCCCCCCTTGGCATTTCTCAACTCGCACATATCAAAATTGAAAATAAATTATGCAACATATCAACAAACGAACAGAAAGATTAGACACAAGAGATATTGATGCAACTACAACATTAACCTGTCAAGGTACTACACATTATACAAATCTAAGTAGTACATTATATGCCACATCGATATCAGCCACATCAATAACAAGAGAATAGATTTTCGGTTTTAGAACAGAGTACACGGAAAATGGTGCTCTCTCTGTCGTCATGTGGTTGCAATAGATTCATTCGATTGACTCGCCTGAAGACTTCATCTACTTCTACTATTACTCGAGGAGATAGAAGAATGCTACTTCCTCCTTCTCGACGTCACTTCTTCTCGTCAACACAAATAATATTGAACCAGCCCGATTCAATATGTGAGCTTGCTTCATCTAACATTCGATATGGAGCTACATCAACATCTGAGATTGGATATGATCTAGCATATATGAGAGCTAATCGGATACTACTCTTTGTTGATCCACACATACGAAATATGGATCCATTTACAACAGTTATGGAATCAATTGAACAACATTTCAATAAAGGTCAAAAGGTACAAGTGGATGTATATGATGAGATCCGAGTAGAGCCAAACAATGTTAGTTTTCAACATGCCATTGAATACATGACGAATCAAACATTGCAGTATGGAAAGTATGATGCTGTGATTGCATTAGGTGGGGGTAGTACAATTGCCACAGCAAAAACTGCAAACCTATACACTTGTCACCCTCCTTCGGATTTCTATGACTATGTTAACCCACCTCTTGGAAAAGGGTTGCCAGTACCTGGCTCCCTATTGCCTTTGATCGCCATACCTACAACTGCTGGTACTGGTAGTGAAACGACAGGCGTGGCAATATTTGATGATATACCTACAAAATCTAAAACAGGTATAGCTTCAAGATTATTAAAGCCAACGTTAGGTATAGTTGATCCAGACAATGTCAAGTCTGCCGCAATCAGTTGCCAGATACTCAGGTATGGATGTACTATGCCATGCATTAGAGAGTTATACAGCTATACCATACACATTACGACCTGATGGACGAGCAGATAGTCCAATCAAAAGACCGGCATATCAGGGAAGCAATCCAATTTCAGATATATGGTCAATTCATGCACTTAAGGAATGTGTTAAGTACTTGCCTCGAATGGTTAATGATCTGATGATCAGGCTGCCAAGCCGATCCACATGGTGTCTGAGGACACGGAGTTCCAAGGCCGAGCATTGTCCGTTTGAGCCCCAATGTTAGACAAGAGTTTGAACGTGTCTAACTTTTAGGCGAGCGGAGTTTGGCAATGAGCATTGCCAACGCTATAGATAGAGCTCATAAACAATAAGAACAGTTAGTCAACATAGCTCTCTATTGTTATATAGCTATACTAGAGCTATCCACTTCTGTAGTTCTTATTCTTATCAATAAAATAACAAAATGTTCGCTCGAAAAGAAGCACGAGAGAATTTTCTGTCCATGCTACAGGCTAACGCCAAGTTAGAAAAGGACGACGATGGCGCCTACACAAGCAGTGCAATAACTGAAATGGTAGGCAGCATCAAGGAACAACTCCAAACCCAATACACCGAAAGGAAATCATCGGATTCTGTTGGTATGGAGGAGTTGTTATTGGAAACCGACAATCCATTAACAAAAATCAAAACCACCACTGGCGTCTCCGCCGAGGATATCATCAAGAAGGATAAAGCACGTCATCGATTAGACGTTAAGAATCGTGCAGACAAGGGGCAACCAACTGATGTCATTAATCCTATCATCTCTGTAGTTGATGCACGTGATACGGCGACGGCGGAGAATAACATCGACGGTGTGGCAATGGGAACGAAGGAGGCAACTCTGGATCATCTCGAGACCGAAGTTGGCATTGCAATATTAGGCCCTGCACTTAACAAACCTAATTCCAACAAACGTAAGAAGGTAGATGATATTAGTATTGCCGCAGCTATCAAAGTTGCAATTGAAGGAGCCCGCCGACCATCGTTTGATAGTAGTAATGATGAGTTGACCACGTTAGTAGGTTACTCATACAATTGGAAACATACCATCGCCCAGAATCATGACATCTTTACTCAATTGGCAACACTGTTGGACATCAAGGGTTGGGACGTCACGCCATCTATGCATGTTCTCAACATCATGAAGAATGTGGAGTTTGCAACTAAGCAGACATGGGGCGAACCACTCAAAGATGAGTTTCGCAAACAAACAACATTGTATCTCAACAAGAAGCATACCGACGACACCAAGAAGTCAGTATTGGAGGCATTAATCAAAGCCGACAAGTTTCGTGACATCTCAGCATCACCAGGAACCGTTGACCATGATGCAGAGGCGAATGCAGTGTTGGATTAACTCAATTACAATTCAATGATTGAGGATTACTCGGATACTTCTGAGGAGGAGGTATCTGATGATGAATCAGCGTATTCAACATCATCCGTTAGTGATGCATCAGCTGATGCTCACTACACCCGTCGTGCAATGAAGCTCAAGAAGCAGGAGCAAGAGAAGAAGGAACGTAAGGCTGCCAAGAAGAAGAAGGCAGACAAGAAGGATACCTCAAGGAAGTCCTCCAAGAAGTCATCGTCCAAGAAGTCGTCTTCGTCCAAGAAGAAAGACCGCACCCAGGACAAGGACTCTGACCTCAAGCCTGCGTTGAATGAAGCGTGCCCACACTGTGTGACAATGCGCAAGTCGTTCATCCATCCTGAGCCGCCACGCAAGTGTGTATGGAACCCCAAGGCCAAGGTATTTCGTAAGTACAGTATCTGCAACCAAATGGGGATTGAATTCAAGCCGAAGAGTGCCTTCTCGTATGCAAATGGAGGCGTTGCTCCATTGTCGCAATACAAGAAGGCTGAATCGTCATCGGAATCAGATAGTGAATAGGAAATCGGGGGTTGTCATTGGTTTAAAGAAAAAGAAGATAGTGAAAAAGAAGAGTGGAAAGTAGTACAAAAAGGATGCAGTAATAAAGTAAACGTGAATGAAACGAGTTATACTAGTATTAACAATGCATATAATGTACTATCCGACCCACCAAATGACAACCGAACCCACCCAAACACCACTATAACAAAAAGTACACGAGACGTGCATCAATTTAAGAATGATGATCGGAGAATTAAGAATAACTCCGAGTCATTGTCAGCAAGAAATAATGACCGCAAAAGTCATGGCTTGAGTGCCATTTATCACAACAAAAAAGAGAAGATGCTTGCAAAGAAGAGAAGGCAAGCACACACACGACGAACATTAAAGCAGTTAAAGAAATTAGATGACGTGTTCCTCGATTATAGTATTGAAAGTGCAGAAAATGAAAGAACAAAGTTTGCAAAAGAGATCAATCAACAAGGCAGACGATGGAGAAGTGTTATTAGAGGATACGATGAAAGCAAACCGGGTATCTTACAACAATGTCACAATACAACTTACAACTTTGGTACATTTCTCCGTCGAGCAGTCAAAGACATTAAGAAAACAAAGCGTGTCCGATTTGCAAAGAATATAAAGAATGCAACATGCAAATATGATAAATCTAACAAACCAAATATATTATGGGTATCATATGATTCAGCAGCAGATGAAAATTACATTAAAGAGACAGATCGAAAGGCAGTCGGTTTGCCTATATTAAGGAAATCCAACAAACGAGTGCAATCGGCTAGTAAGAATGTTAGTAAGGGAGTTAATCAAACAAGACTACCCATACCAAATCTACCACAACATACAACAAAGGCAGATACATTCAACGATTGGTCATGCAATTTATTAAGTGTAGGGAAAGTAGCCGATGCAAATACAGTATCAGTATTCAACAAAAATGGAGTACAAGTATACAAGGAAGAAGATGTATTAATAACATGTAAAGACAAACCTATATTAGTCGGTAAAAGAGATAGTAGAGGACGATACAGAATTCCATTAGTTCAGCAGAAGGGACAATGGAAGCCACGTCGTCCATCAAAGAAAGCGAAAGCAAATCTCCGGCAAGCTAATAGTGTATATGATCTACCATCTACCGAGCAGGCTATACGATGGATGCATGCAGTATGCGGCTTCCCAGTCAAATCAACATGGATTAAAGCTATCAAGGCAGGAAACTATACCGGGTGGCCAATGCTAACAGAAAAGAATGTCAACAAGTATTATCCACAAACAAATGAAACACCGAAAGGGCATATGAATCAAACGAGAAAGAATGTACGTTCAACAAAACCCAAACCAATGAAAGAATATAGTGAGGTACATCAATTAAAGGGTAAGAAAGTACAAGACATATACACCAAAGTGTACGAGGCAAAGGAAACATTATACTCGGACCAAACAGGTGGGTTTCCTACACGTTCAAGAAGAGGAAATAAGTACATTATGGTAATGGTTGAAATCGACAGTAATGCAATATTAGTCGAGCCAATGAAAAGCAGAAAAGATGAAGAAATGATCAGAGCATATCAAGTATTAATGAAACGGTTACAACGAGCTGGTATAAACGTCAAAAAGCATGTATTAGATAATGAAATATCAACAAAAATGCAAAATCTTATCATCGACGAGTATAAAGTTAAGTTAGAGAAAGTACCACCCGGATGCCATAGAAGAAATGCAGCAGAGGTGGCAATACGCAACTTCAAATCCCACTTCCTTAGTATATTGGCAGGAACAGCAGATGACTTCCCGCCCAGTCTATGGGATAGATTATTACCACAAGCGGAGGTTACGGTCAACTTGTTACGGCAATCAAATGCCACACCAACAGTATCAGCATATGCTCACCTCAGTGGCCCATTCGACTACAATAGAATGCCATTAGCACCAATGGGATGCGATGCCCAAATCCATGAAAAGTCAGATAAGAGGGGTACATGGGATTATCATTCAGTCGACGGGTGGTATTTAAACACATCACCAGAACATTACAGAACTCATAATTGTGCAATCAAATCAACAAAAAGTGAGCGTCTCACTGATACAATACAGTTCAATCACAAACGTATCACCAAGCCTACAATCACACATGCAGACAAAATAATGAATGCAATAGCGGACTGTATGAAAAATATGAAAGGAAAGGGAGTAGAGACGAATCAACAAATGAAAGATTTGGTAAAAATGATGAAAGATACCAAACAACTCGCCACACAACATCCAACTATAATGAACACAACAGTAACAGCAAGCAAATCCCAACCAGTTCCGAGGGTGCAGGCAGTTCCGAGGGTGAATACACCGATAATAGAGGAAGGGAGGCGTATCACACGGTCAATAAGTAGTATGTTGAGTAGTAGTAGTAACCAAAATCCAAAAACAGCCGTCACACCAACGAACAAGTCCAAATCACTTCCGAGGGTGCAATCAATGAGCACACGAAGCAGCCGGCGAATCAAAGGCAATAGTATTAATGCATCGAAACAACACAGTAGTGGTCCAGCATATAATACTAGATCTAAATCTGCAACACCGGCGGCGGCAGCCAAAGCAAGACACCGATCAACTAACAAAAAGGGTATTGCAAATGCAGTAAGTAGTATCAATGGTAGTAAAAGGAAATTGCGACGATTTAGACAGCGTATGGAACGATTAGAAAATGAAGTGAACCAAGCATTAGCAGTCATGGATAAAGAAACGGGTAAGATGTTGAACTATAGGCAATTAATGAGACTTCCAAAGTATAGAGAAATATGGTCAAAGTCATCAGCAAATGAGTTTGGTAGATTAGCAAATGGAGTCGGCGGACGTATCAAGAACCCCACCAACACAATCAAATTCATACATGAACATCAAATACCGAAAATTAGACGGAAGGACATTACATACGGACAATTTGTATGTACAATACGTCCTGAGAAATCAGAGAAGGAGAGAACTCGTTTCACCGTGGGCGGAGATAAGATAAACTATCCAGGCGAGGTAGCAACACCAACAGCAGATATGTTAGTTGCAAAGATGCTCATTAATAGTGCAATATCAACACCGGGCGCGAGATGTATGACAATGGACATCTCAAACTTCTATCTAATGACACCACTGAAACGTCCCGAGTATATCAAAATCAAATTAAGTGATATACCAGATGAAATCATCAACGAATACAAATTGAAAGAAAAAGCAACACCTAACGGATTTGTATTTATAGAAGCAAACCGTGGTATGTATGGACTACCTCAGTCAGGTCTATTAGCTAATCAATTGCTGGAGAAGAGATTAAACAAGCACGGATACTACCAAAGCAAGTTAGTACCAGGTCTATGGAAGCACAAAACACGTCCAATACAGTTCAGTCTAGTAGTAGATGATTTCCTAGTGAAGTACGTCGGTAAACAACACGCATTACATTTGAAATCAGTATTAGAAAACGATTACAAAATAACTGAAGATTGGACAGCGTCACGGTATATTGGCATGACAATTGATTGGGACTACGACAAAAAACAAGTCCATTTGAGCATGCCTGGCTACGTAGCGAAGGCTTTGAAGCAATTTGGCCATACGAAGCCTGCAAAACGACAGGATTCCCCATATCCAAGCGTACCCATACAATACGGAGCCAAGAAACAGTATGCAACAAAAATATCCACGGCGCCGTTACTTAATAAAAAAGGAAAGAAGTTCATCCAACAAGTATGTGGAAAGTTTCTATACCTCGGAAGAGCAATCGATAGCACATTGCTCTGCCCTATTAGTGCAATTGCATCACAATCAGCACAGCCAACAGAAGATACATTGAAACAAACAAAACAGTTATTAGATTATCTATCAACACAAGAAGAAGCGGTATTAACATATAAAGCAAGTGACATGATATTGGCAGTGCATAGCGATGCAAGTTATTTAAGTGAACCGAAAGCAAGAAGTAGAGCGGGCGGTCACTTCTTTTTATCAGACAATGGCGAGATACCACAAAACAATGGAGCAATACTAAATATTGCACACATAATAAAACATGTTATGTCGTCAGCAACTGAAGCGGAATTAGCGGCATTATATATTATGGCAAGGGAAGCAGTATATCTCCGCATCATCTTAGAAGAGATGGGACATAAACAACCACCAACGCCAATACAAACAGATAATGCAATGGCTAATGCAGTAGTAAACGGAACCATACAACCTAAAGCAACAAAGGCAATGGATATGAGGTTTCATTGGCTACGAGATAGAGAATGTCAAAAACAGTTTAGAATATATTGGAGACCGGGCAAGTTAAATTATGCCGACTATTGGACAAAACATCACCCATCCAAACATCACAAAAACGTAAGAAGAGAATTCCTAACACCGCATGTAGTATTAGAAATGTTACGACAAGAAAAACAAATGTATAGAAGAGCAGCTAAAGCCGCATAGACAAATGCAAAGGCACTTGGCGAGGGTGTGATGATCAGGCTGCCAAGCCGATCCACATGGTGTCTGAGGACACGGAGTTCCAAGGCCGAGCATTGTCCGTTTGAGCCCCAATGTTAGACAAGAGTTTGAACGTGTCTAACTTTTAGGCGAGCGGAGTTTGGCAATGAGCATTGCCAACGCTATAGATAGAGCTCATAAACAATAAGAACAGTTAGTCAACATAGCTCTCTATTGTTATATAGCTATACTAGAGCTATCCACTTCTGTATGATCCAAGTGGAGATATAGAAGCACGATCAAAGATGTGTCTGGCGTCAAGTAGTGCAGGACTTGGTTTCGGAAATGCTGGAGTGCACCTATGTCACGGGATGTCCTATGCAGTAGCATCTCAAGTCAAAGGTGGATATTGGACAGAAGGCTATCCAAAGTCAAATGTGGATAAGAATGATAATCATGGCCTGGTTGCGCATGGATTGTCAGTAAGTATAAACGCGCCTGCTGTCTTTCGATTTACTGGGCACCCGGGTGCAATAAGAGATCCAATAGCAGAGAAGTATTCCCAAGATCGACATGTTGAGTGTGCAATGATAATGGCAAATGCACGAATACAAAGACAAAGCGATTCTTCTGTATCCATACCATCAGAAAAGGCAATTAGAGATCAGCCAGGAGAGGCACTATCTAATGAGCTGCTTGAGTTGATGCATTTGCTCAAGATACCAATAGGAATACGCTCGTTAGGGTATGACGAAGCTGATATAGAATCATTAGCAAGAGGGACATTACCACAGCATAGAGTGACCAAGTTATCACCAAGACAACCAATCGGTATAGAGGAGTTGACACATTTGTTCACTGACGCATTAGATTGATAATTAAGTCAGCTATCGTGTTGACTGTAGAATAGTATAGATCCAAATGTAACACATAGTATGTATATTATAACAAACAAATAGCTTATCTAGACTTACTACTAACTTGGGCATGTCTGCGAGGTACAGGATAAGACGATACATTATATTTATGGAAGGGCACACGTGTATATTCTTTCTTGCCTTATTTTAAGAGCATAGCAAGATATGAATCGGAGGACAGAAATGACTATTTACTTCTATTGGCAATTCTTTCCATCTCTTTCGGCAGCAACCACATATTAGTTTGCTTTCTGTTTCTTTGATGCCTGTTGTTCAGTACTATCATCCTCGGATACAGATCGTTTCTTCCCATTATCAATCAGTTGAATAGTAGTAAAGATTGATAGAAACACGGCAGCAACAACTGTTGTGCTCATTGCATTACCCGCAAGATCCCGAAGCTGTCTACATTCAAATTGCTTCAAGGCTTTCTTTGGTACGGTAATGCCTTGCAGTGCTAACGCTTCCTCTCCTGACAGTGGACGCTTCAGACTACTCACTATCCATTCATGACCAGGCGTTACGCACGGAGCAATTTTTGTTTTCGGCTTGCCATTACTATCAACGCCAGAATCTGTAAATCGTAATTGTTGTGCTGGATTCCAAATCAGTGGTACTTTCAATGGGTCAACACCGGCCTTGACAGCCCTCTTGAATTGTACATCTAAGCGCATCTTTGCTCGGTCCGGTAAATGAGCTAAAACTTCAACATTCTTTGTTGCATCAGTATATGGCCTTCCATCATCTTCGCCATAGGATGCGAGACTCTCCTTCTTTTCAATTGCAACAATTTCTGCTAACCATTTGCTACTCAAGCTCTCGGATAATGATTTGCCTCTACCACCCTTCTTCTTGCTCTTCTTACTTGATAGTTCTTTATCACTAAGGATGTCAGTCCAGCTAATCTTTTCATTTGTCTTTCTATTTGGCCCTAACGCTTCCATCTTGCTAACCCAATCATCTTTGTTGCAGTCTTCTTTATACTGTGCACTATCTTTATGAACAAATACAAAGTATATCCGTGCTCTACTTTGAGGTAACATATATTCGGATGTACATACCTTACGAAACGTTGCAATGTAACCTATATCTTCAAAGGCCTTGGCCATTTCATTCATTGGGCACTTGGCTACATTCTCTAATACTACAATGGATGGTTGATATTTCTTTGCCAACTTGTGTGTTGCCCAGAATGTTATATCTGATCGGCCTCCACCTTTCAATGTCTTTGGACTTGTTGATAGAGAACTAAAATCTACACACTCAGTTCCAGCAATCAACACATTGAAATCATCTGGTACCTTTCTAATGTTACCATCATGGCACCTGCCTTTACCCGATTCTAATTCGACAACGTCATTAAAGATTAGACTAGGGGCTGTAGTTTCTTTAATAAAATCCCGTTTGAATTTACTATTCTCACAACTGAATACATGTTTCATCTGTATCTTCTCATCTTTATCATTATTTAATACTGATAGTAATTGTTCTAATGCTAATATGGGAGCATCGGTACCACTGCACACGGTTGCAATACGAAGTGTTGGGGCAGGTGATGACCATTGTTTATTAATTGATTCAACCTCGTCAGTTGAAAGTACTTCAACGAGGCGGTTGTAATTATCCATAATTTTATATGTTGTTTGAGTTATTGCAATCACACCACTGCTTTGAGATATAAATCTCGTTATCTTCTTCAGTCAATAAAATAACTCTGTCAATAAAATAACTCTTCTCTGTCTCGAACAGTTGTATTAACACTCGAGATACTAGAGGGCTTATTGCCAAGTTGTGCTGTTATAGATCTTTTAATCTTTTGTATTGTTGCAATCAGTCATGTCAGGACTTGAGAATATGTGTCATTCAAAATTCTGACCTCCTACTATCACCTTACAATACACACTAATATTATTGGTACAGCCTGGTGTTGCGGCAGTAAAGTACACAGTCAATCTCACTCAATCAAGCCAAACAATAAGCAAACATCTTCGGCGGTGCATCGGAGCTCGGAGCTGCCTCAAAAGTAAGGATACCGCACCAATATACTTACCTAGGTACACGGACCCACCACCATCAAAGAGTAAACTAACTTTATTAGAGTGTGACGCCAATTCTTATTGCATACCATTTAATACAGATGATGCGTACAATAATACTTAATGACAGTGGGATCTTTGATAACAAAGAGATAAATGATAGGATGCCGCGTTGGGTGGCAGGTTTATTACTTACTTAGGGCAGAGATTACGTATAAAGAGATAAGATTACGATAGGTATCTGATACGATACTATAAAATTAACTAAATCAATAGACCAATCCCTTCATTAAGTTGATGTATCCAATGCCTTTGTAACACACTGATCAAGTTTTTGTGCAAATACTTGACATTCTCCACTATCCTTCAATGTATTATAACAATGTGTTAATTCCGCTCTTACATCTAAACACTGTCCTTCGGGGGTTTTATCTGATATTTTGCCCTCAAACTTTTTACTTAATCGATCAACATCATGTCCAACTTCTACTTCCAAATCAACTAATTTACTTTTGGCATTATCTAGCATTTCGTCTAGCTGATCATGTACTTTCTTAGCTTGGGCTGTAAATTCATCAATCTTCTGTTGTACTTCAGCAGCTCTTTCTGATGCTTCATGTTCTCGTTGTTGATGCCTTTGGAGGTGTAATGTTCGATACTTTGACCATTCATTCTGTAATATTTGTGATTCAAAGCTTTCGTTTATTTTGGCTGTTGATAATCATTGATATGGCATTATGTAAGATTGTATATTATAGATAAGAGTTTGCAAGTGATGCACCGAAGAAATGATAACATATCGATCATATAATAAACAATAAATTCCCTGTATATGTATCATTGCAATAATCCACAACGCAAGTCAGAACTATCAAATCCACTGCAACCCAACATCAACATTGCAAATTATAAATTATGTATCTACTTACCTTGAAGATCCTTACTAAGATACAACCCCGAGCCATCCTCCTCCTGCTGTCCTTCTTGAGCTGCAGGTGCCGCCGTGCTTGATCGATTCCCCATCCTATTGAGAGTTAAGTATGAGGTTCAAAACCTTTCAAAACAACACTTCAAAAATATGAGAGTATAAAGATACCTCTTAAGAAGTTTTCAACGTGAAATTGGAAACACAAATTAATTATTAATCTCATGAGAGGCGGCGCTATTAGCGGCTATTGCAACTTATTTCTCTCACTATGAATCCTTATCCACCAACTAATCCATCATCTAACCAACGCAATTCAAGTATATACTCCAATGTGAGCGCACAATCTGAAGAGGAGAGGTAAGTTTTATGAATTTGGTATTGATGTGCACATAGTCTTATGTTGATGTGAATCTTTGGTATTGATATCCTACTTGCAATGTTTCTTTATTTATACCTACTTTATACTTAACATATTATACTTATATATCTGTTTTAAGATATGCAACCCTATATAAAAAGCCTGGCACACGTCGTCAAACTCCGGGATCATCAAATACTAATGATATAGGTAGAAAGAAGCAGCAATTACCTGCTAGAGTTGCATTTGTACCTCACAGTCCATATTCAGATTTTTATGGTGCTGTAAATTGTTCTTCTATTGGAGTTAGTTGTAATAGTAGTAGTAGTGACAATGCAGATGGTATTGCAGATTCTGCATCACGTCTCAAGTATGGTCCAACATTATTGGAAATTCGACGTATGAAATGCTCATTGTATCAACAGAGTAATGAAGATTTGGATGATTCTGAAGATGTTGAGAACAAAGTTGATACCCAATTACCAAAACAGTCATCATCTTTGTTTCAACATGAAACTGTACTCATTTCAAGAGGTTTACCTGGTTTAGGTAGTAGTGTTGCGTCTACTTGTTTCGACTTTTGTTCATCTTCCAGTTGTGGTAGTGACATTGATACCACAGTACGATGTGCAACTGGATTGACAAGCGGTGCATTATGCATACATACCATCTCAAATCTTTACTCATCCAATGAAAGTATTAATGATCCATCATCAACAATATCAATCTATGCACCACGGCAGCAGCGTCCTGCAACCTCTGTAGCATGGCGTCCTTATAATAGTAATTTGGTCGCTATTGGATTAGTTAGTGGCAATGATATGAGTACTAGCCAAAGCAGTAGTTTCACTACCACCGCACCTAAAATATCACAGAGTAGAACATTGGCATCTCAAGCATTGGGACTTGCTACTTCGGGAGTTAGTGGATCCTCGTTAAGTTCTGGAGGAGTTCGAGGTGGAGCAGTGGGCGGAGATTTAGACTTTGGTTGTTTAGTTTGGGATATTGAAGGACAGTCATCATCAGTGTCTAGTGGGGCTGGTATGTTAAGTCCAAGTATGACTAGCAGGAAGGGAACATCTGCAGGAGGTGTAGGCAAATCCACTGGTGCTGCAGCTGTTCCAATTAAGAGTCCAATTCATAGATATGCACACAACTCTGGTGTACAGTCTCTCTCATGGCTTTCTGATTTAGGTCAAGTATTAGCTGTTGGATGTACAAAACGGAATATTCAACTATACGATATGAGAGTATCAGGTACAAATGCTCCTCCAACTTCAGTCTTTGCTCATACTGATGCTGTTGCAGGCATTGTCCCCGATTTGACATGCCCAACGAAGAGTACATTTGCAACCTTTGGTATTAATGTTGGTGAGCCCGTGAAGATTTGGGATGCTAGAATGATGGAATCAACCTTGACTGAGATTACACCAAATAATGAATCAGTATCGTCAATTAGTTGGACACGCCCCGGAGTGCTATCGGTTGCCATCGGTTGTTCAATTAGGAGTTATGATACGCGTAGTCCTGGTTCTCGTTCGCTTCCTGTTGGTGTATCATATTTGGATGGCATCAGTACTGATGAAGAAGATGACTTATTATCCATTCAGTGTTTGGCATATCAACCTCAGGCAACACAATCAACAAGACCAAGCTCTTTTGACTTTTATCCCCATCGCACGTTGGTCGTGACATCTCAAGGTCAAATACAAGTCATTCCTGAATCTTATACGGCACCTTTAGCAATATCTAATCGTGATGGGAGAGTAGCATCTGCTCTTCGAGGCACTGTTTGGATTGGTCAAAAAGACAAAGGGCCCTTGGCAATGGAAGGACAATCGATTATAAATGAGGATATATCAGCTAGAATGATGCGCCGAGCTAAGTGTTTTCATGCTTCTCAACACTCCTCAGACTCAAAGAATGATATACGACAACTTTTAGAAGAAGAGAAGGAACAGATCTTGGCGCAAGCACATTTGCATTTGAGTCAGAATAAGAATACATCAAAATCAAATGAATTAAATCAGACTATCTCCAATATTAATCAACTTTTACAATGTTGGCGTTGGATTGATTCTGTTGAAAGTCTATGCTTAGATGAGATGGAGAATACTGAAAGGCCTGGCACTGGCTTGATAGATTCTGGAGTTTTAAATCTACTGAGAATGACTAGCCGTGATGTGCAAGACGTGAATAATACAAGGATGGATACCAAGAGCGTGTCTGAGACTCTTCATTGTGATGTATTTGATAGTCCTATGAGAAGGTAAGATGATCTGTGCATTTTATGTTTGTATTACCTGGATTGAAACAACATTCTAATCCGCTTTCTTGAATTTGTCTATCTCAGGTCTGCAATTAATGCATGTGGATGGAGAAAGAAGTACGGTGTCCTTCAAGATTTGATTGATAAATGTGAGGCTCGTGGAGAATTTGAACGAGCTGCAGCACTTGCTGTGTTTCACGGAGACCTGTCCGCCTGTGTCTCAGCGCTACAACGTGGGGCAGAGGATGTCAGAAAGTTAGTTGAAGAAGGGTCTTCTGAAAAGGGAGAAGCTCAAGACAAACACTTACAGAGCTATTCTGAAACGCTTAGTCTCATAGCCATGTGTGTTTCCGGATTCAATGTCACAGCAAGCAGTGATGGAAGGAAGAAGACGACACCTCTATGGAGCAGTGCATGTGACAATCTATTACGTCGATCTGATATCACCACAGATAACAAATCTTTGCAAGTATCTTATCTCCGGGCAATTCTGATCTTCCTGCAAAGTATCGGTAATGATGATGGTTTTGACAAGACTATAAACGATGAAGGTCTTTGCCTTGCTGATCGAGTTGCAGTCGCCTACCGATTTCTCCCTCGAGCAAGTCTGAAGTCATTTCTCGAATCATCGCTGAGCAAATGTATAAAGCATGGTAATCTTGAGGGCTTGCTGATCACTGGCTTGAATGAACAAGGTATTGAATTGATACAGTCGTATACAGATAAAACCTCAGACGTACAGTCAGCTGCTCTGATAAGTTGGTAAGCCAATGGATTGTGTTTGTAAGTTTGTGTTATCTTTTCTGTTGATCCTGACATTTGACCTACTTCTTCTCTAGCCGTGCTGGTCTACCTGCAAAATGGACGTCCGAGAGAAGAATGTGTTCTGAATGGCTTGAATCGTACCGCCTCTTCCTTAATGGCTTACAAATGTTCATGTCAAGAGCGGCATTTGATGTTGGCAGATTTGATCATCTGCGCCGGATTAAACAAATTGGAGGTAGTAGCGGAAGACAGTCGCCATCTGTCAGAAAGCAACAATTGAAATCATCTCAGGCCAACAACTTTCCACCTCAATTATGGGCTAGATTCAACTACTGCAATGCATCTCTTCCGCTATCAAAGCTGAGACGACAAGAGGGCATTGCAAATTCATGGCTAAGTAGACAAAAACCTGTACTAACATGCTGTCCACAATGTAAGAAGCCACTACCGAGATGCTCAATTTGTCTATTATCGTTGGGAGCATTGAATCCGTGAGTACTTGGATTGTGATGAGACATTTTAATTCTTTCGTCCTCTATTGACTCACTTATGAATCTTTTCTTGTGTCAAAAGATATATGGAGTTACAACGAGAGCGTAATCAGCAGTATCCAAGAAATGGCATGACAGGAGGATCTGGAAACATTCAAGGCATCGAGGATTTGTCAGGGCTGGCAAGCTTGCCATTTGAGAGTTTCTTCTCTTGGTGCATGAGATGCAAACAGTAAGTGATTTCTTGCCATGTTTTATCTTGTCATGCTTTACATTTGCACTAACATAAAAACACATATCATAGTGGAGGACATGCTCACCACCTCCGGGGATGGTTTGAGAAGCACACATCTTGTCCTGTATCTGGTTGTGATTGTCAGTGCCAATTTGATGGTATCCAAAACGTATGCCGCCCTGCACTAAAGTAAAAATAGTATAAGTGTTTAATTAAATCCTAAACTATCATGCTTAGATATCAGCAACACATATTAACAAAGAAGCTCACACATCTTACTCAAGCTTGACTGTCACATTACTTGATACCGGAGATGGCTTTTCTGACTTAACAGGAATTGGTTCCATCTTAACACAGTGAGGAGTACTTGCTTTACACCCTTCAGATGGTGACACCAATTTGCCGCTCTTAATACTCGCCATTGGACATACCCAGGCTTCCTTGGGTGGAAATTGAGGTTTACCTCTGGCTGCACATTTCACACACATTTTCCCATGTGTCACTAGTAAACAATGCAAGTCCAGCTTATACTCGTCGGGTACAACGCTATTAAGATATTCATACGCCGCCTCTCTTGAAAATGATTGCGGAATCCAATTCATCATCTTTGCAATTCGGAGAACATGAGTGTCGACCGGAAAATCTGCTTTGCCCAGAGCAAACAAAAGTACACATGATATCGTTTTTGGCCCCATACCCTTGAATCTAGACAGCTCCTTGATAATTTCATTCGAATCATAGCTATGAAGGTACTCGAAATGTGCACTTCCCTTCTCCTTTTGAATTGTCTGTAGCATGGCTAACATCCTTTCTGCTCTAATCTGTGCAAGGCTAGCCACGCGGATTGACTCTTCAATACGAGTAGTATTCTTTTCATTGGCCACTTCCTCCCATGTTGGGAATGTTTTCTTAAGTGATGCAAATGCTCTATTCTGATTAGCAGCTGTTGTATTCTGACTAAGCATTGTAGAAATTATAGCATCTGTGATTGGTGTCTTCTTTGGGTTGTATTTCATGGAGGAGTTCTTACTTTGTAGAACAAAGTTAGCACGTCTTTCCTCATTCATTGCGATGATATCAGGATGCAGCTTGCCAAGTTCTTGTACAACCAAGTAGCACTCTTCTGGTGAAGGTTTTGTTTTGCTTGATGATTGTACAGGCTCAAGTTTAAGATTTGCTGGTGATACTAGCTTTGGAAGCGGTTCCGTTTTGCTTTTCTTCTTGCTGCATTTACTCACGCTACCAGTACTCATTCTATTGGAGCTTACAACCTCATCTGGTGTTGCTTTTTTATACTTTCTCTTTGAAGATTCAACATCCACTTTGATGTCAGGCTCTTTCTTATTATGCTGTATCCACTTGATACGTTCTGATTTAGAAAGCTTTGAATCTACTTCAATCTCTTGCAAACCACGCTTGAGTGTTTCTTCCTTCTTGCTAAGATGTTGTCCCTTTGTAATTTTGTTCATTAATTTGGTTGGTGAGTTGTATCCTCTGTTCACACCCTCCTCATAACTGATTAATTGATTGGCGTTAACGAAACTGTATGCATTTTGCCCTAAAGGGGTGCCATACCAGTATACAAGCCGTTTCATTGCATGACCACTTTTCTCACTCTGTAATATATGAATATGATATAAAAGTATGAGATTACAATAAACATGAACACATAATGCAATGGTATATACATATGTAGTTGAGATTGCAAATATAAACATGAACACACGATGTGCACAAAATACAAATAACTCACAGCATGATGCATATCATACCACATATCCCTAACAGAGCCCGGTTCAACATCCATAGGACCAAGTTGTATTATCGGTAACCAGTCTTTACCCCACCTGCAAAAGCCTATGTTACGAAATGAAGTTGATGCACCGTGTTCATCATTCAAAGAATATCTTTTGTCATGTTTTATATCTTCGGTAGACGTTTGATCTGGCTCCATCGCCGATATATGGTGATGATCCTCTTTCTTATTGTTCATAACAGACTTTGCCATTGTTATATTCTTAATCCTTTATCCAGAGTATCGTTCTCTAGCATAGGGCAGCCGACTGCTGATGAGTTGGCACACAACAACTCTCAAAAGTTTTAATGGCGAGTCAACGCAAAGGGTGCACACTAGGGACTAGCTTGCTCACTAGCTGCAACCTTATCATTCACTACAGGCATGTAATAACGATTATCAATACTTTTAGTTTTATGAAATTGGTGGTGGTGTACGCCAAGGACCCCCGGGCAAGTACTTTCTATCATCTCCTCTCGTCTTACTCCAAAATACGATACCCTTTCCCAACCTTGGACGGACGAATTTGTCTTCTACATCAAGGAATGAATATCCGGCAAGCGAGGTTTCGATATCAAAATCAGAGTATCCACTGACAGAAATCTGGCGTAGGGAGTACTTGTCCAAGTTACTTGCAACCAAGTTTGCAATTTGAACAAAGTGCGACTCTTTTACGTTCTGTGCTCCATACAAAGTCAGATTTTGCAATTTAGGACATCTCTTCACAAGACTGATCACATTATCACCCGTTACCCCATCAAGGGATGGGTTGTAGTGGTCGTCGAGGACAGCCGCCCGGGAATCATATCTAGCATTGTTTACATCCTTCCTCTCCATATCTATTCCACTGCCAGTTCGATATGAAAAAATCTTCAAGTTTGGACAGGATGTAGAGATTGTTTTCATCGCTTGTTCGGAAATATAATTGCCATTCATATTAATATTGTCCGTATGCACCTTCAACTCAACAAGCTTTTCTCCTATTTTCCTTACAACGATTTCGATTCCACGAGAGGTAACGTTTGCCATATCGATATGTAATGTCGTCAGGTTTGTAAAGTACTCAGGAAGAGCTGTCAATTCACTATCATTGATACTTGCTTTAGCCGCCCAGTATGAGTCCGCATGGAAGTAACCTAAATCGAGTGCTTCCAAATCAGTCACCACCTTAGCAATCGACTTAAAGCTGTTCTTTCCAATTTTCAAATTGTATGGTAAGGCAAGTCCCTTGAGTGTTGTAAATTGGGGACGAGCGAGTAGTTTCACGAATGATGTCATGTTCAGCAGCTTTGTATCTTTATCCATGTTGAGCCTTGACATATCAACTCCATCTTCATAGACAATGGGAAGACGGCTGGCAGATAACCAAGCTTTGCAAACCAGTGAGACTGTATGGACAAGCTCATTCCCACTTAGATATTGTAACATATTAACGAAACAGACCTCGGGTACGTCAATAGCTGTAGTTGTACTAGAATTGTCTGCTGCCATTTTACGATCCATATCCATATCATCGCCATCTTCAAATTGAAATCTAATTGCCAATCCACTGCCTGTAACTTCTGCCTGTCTTATTAATCTAGTGGTTCTTGATTCTAATTCAGTAATCATTAATGGTAATGCTTTGGCCTAACACGGGTACGTAGTATTTCATACAACATTGTTTAGATATATATTGACTCCACATAACATATTATTATTATTATGATAAATGCACACCATATAAACAACAAAAACTTACCAATTTCTTGGCATTCGGATTATGCATTGTTGCATCTTCTGGAAGGAGAGAAAGCAATGCCTTTGCCACAACTTTGGGTGTAGTCTTTTTATCTGAGAGGTCCAAATTTGCAAGAAGTTGGTTCATCGTACAATCATGATCAGCGGCGGCGAGTTTTTGGTCGTCCTCGGCATATGACGATGTTTTACGCTTTGCACGGGGCGGTTGCTTAGACATTTGATGTATTTATAGTTCTGGCATTGTATTGAAGTGCAGTTATCCGGTTTGATAGTTAGTAAATTATTTGTTGAGTGTTGAGTTGCAGCCGAAGTGAACAATAAAAAAATCATACACCCAATCAATAATTTATAGGTACGACAAATCTTGTTACAAGTTAATATACGGCTCAACACAAGCAACAACATTGCAATATAAACAAATCAAGTGATCTCACCTTGAATAATAGGGGCTTTGCAGATTGCAACTATGGTAATTGAATGCCTCAAACAAAACATTAATTTCACAATTCACACATCAAACAAAACTCTCATAAATAAGTTTCAAAGGCGAGTCAACGAGGATCCTATGGTAGCAAATTTTCACTCCAGCCATTACAATCACAATTCAACCTCGGCGCTATCACACACAATACAATGGCAGAATCTAAAAATCCACTAGTAATACTCGCCTACACGTCCATTGCAGCCCTATGGCTCGGCGCGCAACTAGTTGTCATCCCCTATGTTATTAATTTAATGTTGTTGGTGACATCAATATTGGTGAGTTAATTAGATCTCTCTATTCTTTCTCTCGTTATGTTTTATTACCCTGTATCATATCATATTATCTCATATCTAATACTTATTCCTTTTCTATATATTTACAGTATGTGGCATGCCATTTATCATTAACATTACGTGAGGAACAAGCACTAGCACGTGGCGAGAAGGACCCAAATGAGGTAAAAGCAGAAAAAAAGAGTGATGGTGTTAATGCAGAAGGTGACGACGAAGAAGAGGAAGAGGTATATGAATCAACATATGAAACACTCAAATCAACCGATGCTATGCAATTTCCATTATTGGGATCATGTTCATTATTCGGTTTATACCTTGCCTTCAAGTATTTTGATAAAGATACAGTCAATTTAATTATTAGTGTTTACTTTTGCTTAGTTGGGTTAGCGGCATTAACTGCAACATTTGGACCTTTATTGCAATCGTTGGGACCAAAGTTTCTATCATATGAAATTAACATGTCAAAGAAGATTACACATCCATTACCTGAATCAGTTGGTGGTAAATCTCCAATGAAGATTGGTATCGATTGTACAATTGCCGATGTATTGGCATTCATTGGTAGTACTGCCTTTGTTATCCTTTACTTCAAAACTAAGCACTGGGCAGCGAATAATGTGTTGGGAATTTGTTTCTGTCTACAGGGTATTGAACGGTTTAGTTTGGGTACATATAAGATTGGTGCTATTTTATTGGTTGGATTATTCTTTTATGATATCTTTTGGGTGTGAGTTGTTGTGTTATATGTGTATGTGTACTTTTATTTGTTTTGGTTTATTCAAATGATACTCATATAATATTGTCAATTTCTTTCACTGCAGCTTTGGAACTGATGTAATGGTAACAGTTGCCAAATCATTAGATGGCCCGATCAAACTACTCTTCCCACGCACAGGAACGTCAGGAATCTGGACTGCCTTCTCACCAAACACTGAGAAAATTGAAATGTCATTACTTGGTCTTGGAGATATTGTCATCCCTGGTTTCTTCTTATCTCTTCTACTGAGATTTGATGCACATTTGGCAGAGGTACCATACTTCCCTCTGTCCATTCATTATTCATTTCCAAAGCCTTACTTCCATTCGGGTTTATTAGGATACGTTATTGGATTGGCAACAACTTTGTATGTAATGATTGGTAAGATATATGTGTGTGTGTTTAATAATAGTGTTATGTAATCGATTATTTGTCTTCCTTTGCTAACGTCTGTTTTCAATACCAAACAGTCTGGGAAGCAGCACAACCTGCATTGTTATATCTAGTTCCTGCATGTCTAGGAAGTTCTCTATTATGTGCATTGATTAGGGGAGAGCTGAAGGAACTATTTGCTTATTCTGAGGAGGAAGAAGAAGAAGAGAAGGAGGAAGTTGAGGGCGATGAGCAGAAGGATACTAAGGATAAAAAGGATGATTAGGTATTTGAAATGCTCAGTTGAGTAGTGAAATGAGAATCATTATTTAGTCATTACATATACCCTACCACACCTATGTAATATAGATAGATAGAGATATAGGATACATATTAGCACTGTCAACTCAGTGATGTGATCGCGCCATGGCTTGCAATAAGCGGCGGATAGATATCGTACATAATAAGGGAAAAGGGGGATCCACTTGTAAGCACGGAAAATCTTTCAATTGGTGTGTCACGGGACATATCTTACTATTGGCTCAAAAATAAGCTATTAGGTGGTGGCGTTTACAACTAAATGCCTTCTAGCAATAAAAAACGGAAGGCAGATAATATGTGGGGTAGTAGTCCCTCGTCTTCATCCAGTAGTGTACGTCGTAAGCCGGCGGGGGGTAGTTCATCTCGTAGGGGAGGATCGGGAGCACAAGCACACTTGAATTCAGGTATTAGTGAAAGTAAAGCCGAGGCGTTATTTGATGAGCTTTGTGATGAGGACAATCCAAATGCCGCGACTATGGAGGGTAAGTTTTGATATTTTATATATAATTGTGTGTATGTGGTGGTTATTTATATTTATGTGGTATGTATTGATACAAATGACACATGATGTGTATAATTTCTCACATATATCTTAAAATACTTAGGAATTTGCAAACTATGTGAACAACTAAACCTAGACCCTCTCGAGGATGTACGTGTCCTTGTCCTCCTATGGAAGTTGGGTGCCAACAAAAAGCCTACCGAGATACAAAAGGAGGAGTTTATTGCCGGTTGTCACAAGTTGCAAATTGATTCCATTGCCAAATTCAAGGCATTGTTACCTGGATTGGATACTGGGTTCATGGACAGGGAAGAATTTAGTGACTTCTTCAAGGTATGTCATTTATTTAGGGGTATTTAATTGTTTGCTATATGTATTGGGTGTTTGTATCGTATCTTTCTATCACCCCAATGCCGTCTAATATAATTTTGTTCAATCTTTACTCTTCATTCGTCCGTCTGTACCCTTACAATCGGCAACATTAACATTCGTTAAAATGTGATGAATTGTTGAATATCAATATATAATAATATAATATAGTTTTGCTTCCAATTCAATCGAACGGGAACACACAAGACTCTGGATAAGGACTTGGTCGTTGCCCTTCTCAAAATGTGTCTGACTGGAGGCCGTGTTACCGCACATCGTCTTGATACCTTCTGTGACTTTTTGGAGGCAACGAAGGATGCAAGTTACAACAAAATTACCTTGGATCAGTGGAGGAGTTTCCTTGATTTCAGCTATGAGTTCCCAGATGCTGAAACCTTGGCTGCATATGATGAGAGTGTAAGTGCTTGGCCGGTATTGCTTGATGAGTATGTTGAGTATATGGAGAATTTGGGAAAGAAGAAGTGATTTGTTTTGCTGTTTTGCATGTATGAAATGTAGTTGGGATTGAATGAAGGATGTGCTGGTGGTCACGGTGTATCTTTTCTGGAAAAGAGGAGTATATTCAGTGAAGATTGGCATGCCACATTGCTAGAGGGTTCGTTGGTGGTTATATGTTACCTCCCTTTGAGTGAATAGTCTAGGAGGAGAATAACAGTAAGCATTCCATAGAATAGCAAGATTATGTTTGGCTACGATAGTACAGTGTATTATAATAATAATATCCAGTATTAGTATATGTCAAGTAAGAGCTGCGACTTGGGCATGTATGGTATCTTCCTTGAATTGAAATCCACGCCAAAGCAAAGAGATTTCCTTATGTGATCTGTTGTCTCTCTAGTTGCCTGGCAACAAGTATTTATTGCTTCTAACACGATCAGCGCATCTTGTATTAGGTTGCACCACACAAAAAGATACCATCCTACAATGCAGCTGCTACGACATCTGCTGTTCTTTTCAACGTAGGACATAGTATATGAATGAGATGGCGAAGTACCTATTCTTTCTCAAATATGCGCTGGTCGGTAATTTAGAAACAAGGCCTCAATTATTTACTCATATCATCGACGTGGGTGCAGACTAATGGTTGATCGTATATTAATGTAGTTGAAGTAGTAAACCCACAGCGGCATCATAGTTTTATTCAGTGTTTATATAGCATCATCATTAATATCACCAAGTACGATAGCTGCTTTGTTTTTGCAGTACAAATTTGGTATCTTTGCAAGTGATTGATAATTAATATCTTATTAGGTAGGTTTGGATGTTGAAAGCATTGGTCGTCTTTATAAGTATCAGTATATGTTGTTTATTGTTGTGTATATACACAGTACGAGCTAAGGCAAAGATATGTATGGACAAAGGACTGCATAAGATACGTGTATGTCATCCATCCATCAAGATTTACATGTGCATTGTCGAGATGGTGATGATGAGTGATATAGGTATCTATTTCGTGCAGTGAACATGCAACTTATTATGATATTGATTGCAATATGATGTTGAGAATTGTCCAATTGCAATTATGGAGATGGCTTTGACGGCTGAGATATCAAAGATACCCATCATCTCCCATTATCTGATATTGTGCACATCATGTGCACTTTTTATAATTTTATCTTTGATGTTCTTATTGTTTGTGGTGGATGGTACTTGCTCAGCTCTATACAATTGCAACTTGCTTCTTTATAATGTCACACTCTAACCATTTGATTGTAACTCATTCTTTTAATGTAGGTAGGCTAATGAATCAGACTTTCTTCAGTTTCATTTGAGGGAGAAATCTTAGACTACTACTAAAATGAAGATGGCTCCTAATCAAGAGATTGATCCAAATGGAAATTCCAAACAACAAGCAGATAATGATACACAGCTACTATCGCACGATGTACCACAACAGCCACTGCATATGCATGCAGCACAGCAAGGCGTTAGTAATCTACCTCAATCGGTTGTTGATCTTGCAAACTCTTCCTCACTCGTTTATGATAGAACTATCAAGGTTCCCAAAATGGGATATGCCGATCATGGAT
>Ga0075439_11096_pt1 | contig 25069 bp, 11 predicted proteins | sample MintriSingleCell_FD_74264 | JGI IMG/M metagenome (GOLD analysis project Ga0075439, IMG submission 74264) | Marine eukaryotic communities from Monterey Bay, USA to study complex ecological interactions - Minidiscus trioculatus JGI Plate_4_G5... | ecosystem: Environmental > Aquatic > Marine >... | reverse complement strand
ATGAGGGTTGAGTTAGCACCAAAGACAGAGATGTTGTTGTGGTTTCGCAATATCTCCGTAGCTGGGAGGAGAGAGTAAAAGTCGGTAAACGCAGCAAACCAATCTTCATCGATGGAAGGAGCCAAGTCATACTTGCTGGGATTCCACGGGACATCTTTAGTCATGCGAACAGGTTCTAAAGTTGCTAACTCTTCATCTGTGGGACGTCTAAGTCTCAGTGACGCCAGTCCTTGAATAACATTTAAAACCATCGTGATTCCTCCTGGGGTGACAATCTTTTGAGTTCCACCAAGTTTGATAGGACAATCGTCGACAAAGTTACCATTATCTTGCAGTTGAATCTTAGAATGTATGGTGCTACCATCAGCATGGTAAGCATATCGGTTGAAAATACACAAGATAGACGTTTCGTCGGACAGATCATGCACTCCCGCACATGTACAAATGGGCAGGTTACTGAGTTGGTGCTTGTCAATGCCCATTACATTAGCATCTTCTCCTGTGTAACTAATTGGTATCAACTCACGTCCTGATACGCATCCATTTGCACCACCATCCACTGTTGTATTTCCTCCGGCAGACACTTCCTGTATACTACGGGTAACCTTGATTTCGACATTGGATGATGAGCCACGCGATGAGGTGTCGTCAACGTCGACAAATTCAACTGTGTTACGTTCAAGATCTGGAGGAGGAATCTCATTAAATGGGGATGCAGACGAATGCGGTAGACAGCCTAAAAGACAGCCTAAAAGACAGACACACGAGAGAATGGTGACAAATGCATTCATGACAGATGGAATGTCCTTTTTCTTGTTTTTCTTGAAGGATGGCTTCCGCAAAATAGACTTTGTAGACTTAAATTTTGACGTAGAGGGTACGGAGTTGCCATCACTAGAAGGCTGACTGATAGGCACAGGGCAGTAAGTAGCAAGCTCCTCATCTTCCGAAGCAATTTCATTTGAATTTGAAGGTGGACGATCTTCCAACAAACGTCTGACATCAAATGGATTACGTGTGACTGTGCTGTCAATACTACTTGACTTGATGTTATTGATAAAAAGAGTATTGTTTGCAGTCTTTGCTGAGGATGAAGTAGCATTGGAAGTGAACATTGCGGTACCAACATCTAACTCAGTGTTAGGTCTTGGGACAATCTCGTCAGTTGCAACCTCATCATTGGTTACTGCATTAGATTCCCCAGCGGTATTATATTGATCAACCAATTGTACATTGATATCTTGGTTGTTATCACCACCACCATTTCCAGGTTCACCTACCAAGTCATAACGGTCCGTCAATCTCACCCGACGTTGTTGGTTAGTGCGATGAGATTGTTCATTGATTGGGCGCCGATTATATGATCTGAGACGGGATTGGTGACGTGGCTGAGCATGTTGGCGCACAGCAGAAGACATGGGAGATGCTTGATCCTCGTTCTGTTGGTCGGAAGGTTCATTGTCAAGACAGCCGAGAATTCGTCTTTGTGTATCAACACTAAAACTCAACCAGATCCTCTTTTCGTCTTGCGCGAAAGTTGTCCACAACGACTTCGGGAGCTTATGCGATTGTTGCAGTTGTCCCCTAACCTTGCTCCTATATACGGTGATAAAACCGTCGCCGTTGTCAAGCAGAAATTCATCAGGATCATCTGCTGGTAACGGATTAAAATTCGTCATATTGACAGAACAATGTGCACGAATACGACCATCGCCTTGAGGAAGTAGTGCCGCATTATCTTCCATCAGCGCTTGGCTCTCAACGATTTCCATTTGTGTGGCGGTTGAAAGAGTAGTTTTTGTTGCCTTCTGGATAATGGATGTTAAGTTAGGAATATTTTTCATACCGGGTGCACTGGAACAGAAGTCCTCAAGATACGAGAGTTTGACAGCCTCATCCATGCTCTTCCCTAAATATGATTCATATGTCCTCAATAATTCCTTGAACTCTACAATCTGACTTTCACCGTTTTGGTTGGGATCGATTCTGGAATTTAGGATCTGTTGCAAACATTCTCGTCGACACGTGAGGCAATGATTAAGAGATCCTTACCCTTAGGTATAAGTAAAATCTTGTTGAGAATGTCGTAGAGATGTTGCTGACGAATGTCGAAGACCTCCTTTTCTTCAGGTGTGCTTGGAGCATAATTGGGATTCAACTGATTTTCAAAGCCTTGAAGCTTGGCTGTATTGGTGAACTTCTTCTCCCATGTTGAGTAAGCATCGCCACTGGTTAGTTCAACGTATTTCTTGACGTCGGGGACCCCTGCTTTCTTAAGGGGCCTTCAACTCCGCTTTATAGGTATCACCCGAATTAGTTACACCACACCAGATGTACCTCCACTTGAACTGCCACCACCTGTATTGGCGGTAGTTGTTGTTCCTACAGTAGTGGTCATTGCATTGGCAGTACGGGCCGCTAATATCTTCTCCCGCATGCTTCTCAGCAGCCCTGCGCTAACGCCTGTTCATATTGAGTCGGATTATCTACGTCATATACATTGTTATACCATAGTAGCTCAAGAAATCCTCACGTGAGTGCTGTGTGATGTCTACTGGGCTCTTTGAAACAGGGCCTAACTCATTCTGCAAATGGTTCTTGAATGGCACAAGAGCCTCGAGCTCTTCGAAATCATCATCAGATAGTTTCATCTTAGTGTTCGTAGTACTATCAGTATACTCAAGGTTACGGATATTCCTAAACTTTACCTTGAATTTACGGAGATTAGTAATCCTGTTCTCAATGCATAATAGTTGGGCCGGCGTGTCGACTCCAAAAATTACATTCATGATATGCTCAAACTCTGCATTAGCCGTAGTCATGATGAGAAAACTATCAAATATCCTTTTGTAGATAATTCACGGTTGACTGAAGAAGCTGTGCTTAACTCCAATCCAAAGGAGGAATAAGTGTCTGATATGCCGACTTATGTCCTGCAAAATCAGATCTTTCTAACTGTTAATTAAGTGCTTGATTAGCCGACTTATGTCCTGCAAAATCAAACTTCTTAATCCCAAGAATTGATTGGCCGACTTATGTCCTGCGCAAATCAAAACTCTTAATCCTAGAATCGTCAGCGGAAAGCGACGAGACTGTTAATCTATGAGATTACGGATGTGTAATGTACGCTAAGAGCGTTGTTGTAGATGACAATTTGTTCTTTATATTTAGATATTGTGAGACCAACTAAGGTTGGGCCCTTTTTCTTAAGTAAGAGGTAAAGTACATACATACATACAGCGTATACGGTACTTGAATGCGTATCCAATTGACAGTTTTGAACCCTTTCGCATTCATCATTTGAATCTTTGATTTGGCGGTTGTACTCTACCCGCATGGTGCGTATCACGCTGACGATTGTCACAAGGACATTGTTCTTTGATCGAAGTACTGGATTCCTATGTAAGGTTGACAACTGTTGACATGTGGTGTCAAAGAAGTTCAACCTGAAGAATGAGTGGTTCCGAGAGTGTAGCGCTATCGCTTTACTCTCGTGGTAGCTCCAATGAAGCTAATTCACTTTTCTTGATTGCTCAGCTTCCTATATAGCTATTGGGTGATCTCTAATTGCAATAATACTACTCATCAACTTTCTTTTTTCCCACCCTCCGCTCCCTAGGTGATTTGCATGCATTCCTTAGGGGGCCTAAGATTAGGTATCCCGGCTTGGATTAGAAGATAATCCAGACTTTCTAATGTGTAAATAGTCCAAATTAGCAAGAAACTAGCTGCGTATTTGTACTATTTTATACATCTAGATTAGGGATAGCATGCTTTGTTGCTACACTAGCTCACATTACTCATAGACGCCAATGCCAGACAGCCAAGGCGCACTGTGGAAATCTCTGATTTTGCCAAAGCAATACCTCCGTTAAAGTTAGCCCCAAGGGTTGTAGAGAGCCATGTCAAGGATATCATGGAAGGTTTGACATGGTGTCGGTATCTGATAGTGCCAAAAAAACACCTTCCTTTGAGTTGAAAAGGAATGTCCTGTCTGTTTCTATCCCATGAAAGACATCGATGTGGTAAAATTAAATTGTTACGGGAAATATGTATGCAGAGTTTGTGATGTTCTTATTCTAAAGAATAAGGCAAATTTGTATAACATCAAGGCCTGGCCGGCTGGCAGTTTTCCCAGGATCTCATGTTCACCTTGCCACCATCAATCATAGGATCACTTACCAAGCAGTAATCAAGGTTCATGCTGTTTGTGCTGTTGCTAGAGATATGGTTGGACAAGCTTGAAACATATATAATTGCAACATGGCAATCCTATCAAAATTATTGTTATTGTTACTAATTACTAATCATATTTATTCCTCTTCTGTGTCGATTGTATCCTGTTGTATCCTCAATGCCTTTGTTTTCTGCAGTAACGTCTATTAACATGTACTCATCCCCCCTCTATTCTCGTAGTATCATTAATAAGCATCATCTAATCCACTGCATAATGCTACCAAATATTATATCTGATGTGCTATCCAATACTATCTGGCTATTATATATTATATATTCCTACCACTGCCAACCACTGCCAATGTGTTCCGCCAGTACCTGTAACACGAATACCGTAACTGTGCTCATGTTCCAATTCGTTGTGTATTTAATGTTGATGCATGGATGTTTGTATAACCAATTCAAAAAGTTGATCCATTGCTTGATGCACAATTGATTATCCGCTTAAAGACGTGTGTGTAATTTGTTTATGTATTGCAATAACCGTACTTCCAGCAAAAAAAAGGATAAAAAAAGGGATAAAATCCAGATTTTATTGCAATGAATTAGATGACAATGCTAGTCCTCAACATACTTGATATGCACATCCAAGCAAGCTAATGATGTAAACTAAACGTGTTGATCACCATTTTGCTCATTATTGGCATGTAGCGCTCACATAGGGGCGTAGGAATAGAGGGTTGAGAGTGGCTTGAAAAGTGAAAAATGCCGGTATCTTTTTTTATCCCAAAAAATGGGATAAAATTTTGTTAGTAGCCCCTAACAAAAAGTATGCCAGGGGGGGAATCGAACTCCTGTAGTGTAGCCCCCTAAGATTTTAGGGGGTGATCGCCAAATTTGTCCATAAACTCCAATATAACATCAAAAAGTGCCATATTGCCGCCCATACAGCGCCCTGACCCTATGGCCTCAGGAAAAAAGCTCTTGGAATCTATTAGAGCATATAGTCAATAAACAGAAACACATAGGATTTGGAGGGTTACTAAAATTTAGATAGGCTTAGAGGGCTAGCAAATGGCCAGAAGCTATTTTTATCCCTTTTTTGGGATAAAAAAAATGTGGGGCTTTGGAGGATACCTACCAGAATTTTTTATCCCAAAAAATGGGATAAAATTGGAAGTACGGATAATAATTGTGAAGGTGACGATACACTGTTGACTAGAAAATAATAATAACGTGAATTCATGTAAGAATATACAATGGTCAAAGAACACTATATACAAAACAAACATTGCTTACCAAAAAATATCTCGGTTGATTGTTGAATTATCTATTCCCATGCCCGTATTAGAATATAAATATAGCCGATCAACAGCCAATCAACCATATGGTTTCATTGCAGGGGCAATATATATATATATATATATATATATATATAATATATATATATATATATTATATATAGGGTTGAGTGGGCGGCATCTTAGAGTTACTACATCTATTTATCATATGCCTTACGCCATTGCCAACGTGAACACTAGAGCACGGAAGGAAAGAACTAGAGGCAGTCTGTTTGCTTGCACGTTAAATCGCCAAAGAAATTTCATTCCTGTCACACCAAAGAATACCACTTAAAATGACGCGTGTTGGTCTTGGTATCCTGCTATTTGACACATACAGACAAATAAACATATCCCCGGACCCCTTCAGAGTTTTTGTGAAAACTGATGATTGTGTCTTTGGTGTGTTTTGTGCTCCAATGAAGAGGTATCTTTGTAAATGTGCCTACTTGATATAGGGGCTTTTACAAGAGCAAGACTCATTGGGGATAGGAAAGTAATAGGGCAAAATAATGGTCAAGACCAAAACAGGGATTGTAAGAACCAGGACATCAGGATACGATAGCATTTCTTGTCCACTTTAAGACTAAGATCACTGTAGCACAATACTTAGACTTGTTTGCCACCTTATAATTTAACGAAAGCTATCACACACACATCAATTGCTTTTACACATCACAATACATTTTCTTACATTACCCAATACAATTTAGTTCTTTGAAAGTTGATGTATACCCACCATGGACAATGTACACTGTATTGGTGTTGGAGAATTAACAGAGGAGCAAATATGTTTCCTTGTTGGCTGTTGGATCGGGGACAAATGATATGCTCCGTGAGGAGTTGTGTCAATTGCAACAGCCACAGGCTCACCAAGAGGATACAAACAATAACACCTCAACAGAAGAGGTATGTTGGATTAGTGACGGAGAACCAACAGAGGAGCAAATACGTTTCTTGAGTGTCTACAGTCTTGGGCCTTGGCCAGCAGTGAATCTCTAGCTATCAACAAGCTATTGACAAAAACGAACGACCATATAGTCTTTTTCTTTTTGTTTTCGTTGTTGATGCCTAAAAACTGTTGTCCTCCAAGCAAATCTTTATTTGACACATCACGAGACCTCCAGTTTTCTGTCTGAACAGTTTCATATCCATTAGTGTAGAAGATTGTATCTTCTGCCTGCCCAGGCCAAGATGTGCCATGATTGGTGTTGACATGACAAGGTTGATTGCAAAGATATTTTACCCTACCAAAAGTCTAATGTCAAGGCCTGGCCGGCTGGCAGTTTTCACGGCCTCCCGATGAACTGGTGGGATGGGGAATACAAAGGTTTAAAAGATACCGGTGTTTGGTGGTGGTCCTGAGACGGGCTGAACTTGATTTGTTGAGTGTTGAGGTTGTGAGGCCAATTAGGCGTTGCATAAGTAACAATATAATTCATTATCATGTACAATAATAACATCCAATAATTGCAATTAATCGAATCATAAAGTCAGCCCTGACCCTGATCATGAATCTTCCAGTCATAACATAATTCATTGTATTTAATCTCAACGTCAACACCCAGCATCCACATCTTCTTTGCAAAAGAAATAATATATTATATCTTCTTCAACTATCATTGCAACAACCAAGCAACGTGAACTTTATCATTATAAAGATAATCGGATATGAAAATCTCGTATATATTACTATGTACAGACGATACTGCTTGTAGTGTTGTGAGGCTGAAATTATATATCATCTTGTCATCTCGATTAATCATCACAAAAATATCATCAATATACCTACCACCAAATCATTTAGTTGCAATCGATAGGTTGGCGGCAGCATCATATCAACAAGGAATAGTCCAAATTAGGTGTGTCAATGATTTGGATGCATATGGCTGGGATAGTTGTGGCCTGGCAGTGGCAGTGGAGGTATGTGCACATGATGCATCTTTTTTGTTGTTGGATAATAAGAGCAAGTTTCCTGCTACGGCCGATCTCCCCCCCGAGGGGTGCTATCATGGAGAGGTCACTCGTTGTTATTATGGGGAATTGCTGCTCAAATTTTATTCATACTCACATATATACATTCTGCATTCTTCTGCTCTTAATTCCACACAAACTGATATGCTTGGTAAATCAATTGGAGGAGATTTCAGGTGAATATATTGGTGATTTGTTGTGTTGGAAAGCTATACCTTGCGCTCATCATAGAGTGATATGAGCAGGTCTTTAAAGGGGGGAATTGCTGCCCAAATTTTGCTTTCATATTCATCTCACATATATTACTCCATGTACCTAATACAAGGAAGCTTACTATTATTCGGATACAACAAAGGGTCGCTAATATATGAGCACGTGGATTTAGACGGCATGCAAACTTGATGACCAAACGTATCTAGAAGGTTGTAGGATTTTGAGATTCTGAACTAATCTGATGCTGTGACAAACTGCAACCGCGTGGATGTAGAAGTAGAATAGAGGGCCCTACAATATTGCTACAAGTGCCGCAGGAGGTTTCCGACAGATTTAGAGTGCCAAAGTGTTCTCTTGGGTATATACAACATTGCTGCAGTGTGATATTGGGTCGTTAACCATGACTTCAACCTGTCATAACTGCTATAACACCACTGCTCGGAGAGCGGTATCCCTAGATATTGCATATCAAGCTTGACTATGAGTGCCAGTAGGCCACACCAACATAGGCTATCCAAATCCTCTCAATAGTGTAATGAACAATAGAAACATGTAGTATTGGAATATAAAGCTGTCTGCACATGCATATTAGGTTAGAATAGCTTATCGGGGGCATTAGGGTTGGGGTTAGGTGGTGTCTTCAATGTTTTGTGGTCTATATTTTGCATCGTGTTCGCTTTCATAAATCATATATATCTATTTAACGTTTCATAAATCATATTTATATCACGTTTCATAAATCATATTTATCACGACAATACATCTTCAAGAAGTAAGTTCAACAACTGCTGATATATCGATATATCAGTACAATTACAATGATTGCAGCAATGGTTAACATTGCAATCATAATGATGATCGAGCCTGGGTATACATTGCAATATTATGGGTATCATTTAATGAATGGAATGGAAACACAACATATCAATAGATCGTAGGCAATAATAGTATACAATATAGCCGGATATATCAGCTTGCAAACAATAACACCACTACCATTAGTCTAGTCTTCGCATTTCCAAATCTTATTCACATCTCGATGACCTTTCCCCATAGTTTCAATTCCAGTACTGATAACTTTAGCATCCACTATTATGCATATCAATATGACGTAGGGGGTGTCAATCGACTGTCCCCAGCCGACAATAATAGTGATATTTTATTCCGCTTAATCAATTTGATTTGTTAATGAAGTGTTGTTGATATTATCATTGGGCCGGGTTCCCTAAGTCAGCATAACTTAATCCAGATGCTGAATCCGAGAGAGCATGTTCAGATTACTCAATTCAGTTTGTTTGAAGTTTTGACAATGGTATTATTTATTGGGTGGTGGTTTTCCCCCTCTCGTCTGGTGCTGTGCCGGTGCCGGTGCCGATCTCGTCTAGTGCTGGCCGATCTCGTTCGATTCCGAAACATTAATAAATAATTGAAGCAAGTTAAGAATTTTGAATGGGATGATTGATTCGGGGGATGACAATACTTTATCATATGCATTATCCTGCCAAACAGTCAAGATATGGTAATGTTGCCGTTGCATTGAAAATAAATTATAATAACTATTTAAATTGGCAATGCATATATTGATATTCAATGCAATACATAATTAAATATAATGAATATTATGTAACTTCTCTATACAGTTTTCTCCTCCAACTTATGTGCACTTTGTTCATTTGTTTGCAAATATTACCTAGGCTGTCAGTTGGTCGATCTAGATAAGTGGATGTATGGAGGCCACAATCTTTTGTCATACTTTCACTTTTGCCTTATTGCTATTTCCAAGTGAGTTTTGCAATCTTGCTGCATTCTTTATACCTGCATTGTTAGTTTCTGTCCCCTTAACTACCATAATTTCATTCTTATCATTTAGACCTTCTGTTTTGGCATACTTAATTTCTTCCTTATATAATTGTTCACATTTATCACACCATTTATTGAAATTAATATTATTTATATTTGGGCCGCCAAGTTCTGTAAGAAGCTCTTTTGCTTCTTCCTTCTTGTATTCTAGAAATGGATCAACATGATTTTTATAGCCAGACATTGCATTCCTAATAATCATTTCCCTTGCAACCAATGGATCCATAGGTTTGAATACCATACAATAATTTTGACTGTGTTTCTTCTTCGTCGTCTTGCTTGGTATTGGTCCCACATTGCTAATTCTCTTTGCCTATCACGTGCTAAAAATATTGCTCCTCCCTGTTTCATGTCAATTGGATACGCATTCGAGTACCGCATACGCTGTATGTATGTATGTACTTTACCTCTTACTTAAGAAAAAGAGCCCAACCTTAGTTGGACTCACAATATCTAAATATAAAGAACAAATTGTCATCTACAACAACGCTCATAGCGTACATTACACATCCGTAATCTCAATTTCATTCCTAGGTATACACAATCCAAAAATTTGCTTTTACTTTTTGCCCTTGACTTCTTGTCTATTTCTGTTGCCATGTCTAAAAGGTTATATAATGCTGCCCACATTGGAATAAGCAAATTAAAAACTTTTTGCCCTCCCCGGTTCCTCTTGCTACCTTTTCCACCAAAGCTATGCGTCAAATCTGCTGGTAACAGAACTGTTGATTCATTTATTTGTAGTCTTTGTTATGCTGTAGTATAAGGAAGGGTTACCCACTCCTGGAGGCTCATTTTGCTTGTCTGCGTCGGGGGTTTGGTTCCCGGACCGGACCTGGTTAAGCACTGACCGGAGCAATTGGCCAAGTACGTTCCGGATGTTAAAAATTACTGTGTGGAACAGGTATCTAGAGGCTGTGGCGCCCCCCCCCTTTAGCTATTAGGACGCATGTCTCTCACTAAGTAACTCGCTAAGAAAAGTCATGGCCAAAATTGTCCAGAGTAGACCCTTTTTGTAACAAACCTACTGCCTCTGTCTCGTACATGTTAGACTAGGTCCTGAACCACAAGATCATGTAGTTTAAGGACCTGGTCTGACATTTGGTCTGCAACTGGATAGGAACAGCGTAGGGCTTTGATATACACCAGTTCGAGGGCTGGAAACCTCCCACAAAAATGATAGGAGACGACAAACAAGATAAACGATTAGACTTATACGATAATGACGTAGAGAATACTCAAACGGGAAAGGGCGGTAGTAATAATGAGGGCAAACCGATTGGACAACAATACTCAAAGCCTAATCTCATCATAGCACGAGAAGGAATGAAGACAATTGATGACATCATCGAGATGGACCACATTATGAAGACGGGAGAGAATATGTCAATTGCAGTAATTACAGTTGACAGTGATTCACACCCCAACCCCTGCCGGAAGAAGAAACTACATCAGAGTATATTACAACAGCAATTAGTTAGATTGCGAATGGAGTTGATGATAGAAGCTATTGGTGCGACTTGCCACATTCAAAGAATAAAGAAGGTAGTATATGCTGTTGCTTGCGGGTACCTGGCCTTATTAAATCACCTGATTAAAATGAGGATAATGGGTATGTTTGACTACCCACGAGAAGTACTAGCTCGGAGCAACCAAATCTCCCAATTCTTTGTTCCTTTGAATGATGGCATATTCAATGATTAATGCACTAGGCACTTGCTGGAGGAATACTACTACCCCAGTAAGGAAATGGAAGTAGTAAGTTCTTTTGGTAAAGTACCACGTGGGTACATGTCCATACCTCCCTTCCAATATATTATTCCCAACGCAGCCATTCTAGATAGGAGTTGGTAGGACCGGGAAGATAGAAGAATTACCTTGGAGTGTGATGACAAGTGTGGTGCTTTTCCTGGAAGTGACTTCGGTGCATACGCCCGTCTCCGATCTTAGTCAAGGACAACATAACGTTCCGATCGCCGCTTTAGAGTAGGCCCATAAGTACGTACTTAAAGATTTCTAATAACCCCCCCCCCCCCCCCTAAGATATTGTGACGTGGAATGTTATCGTAGCTAGTTAGTGGCAAAATAGCACTCGCTCACAAAATTAGAGCCGGTCTAACAATGGCCACAGCCGTAGTACTACCGATGTCCTGCAGCGGCCATCTGTTGACCTACGGTCAAATCCTGCTAGGAAGTGATCGTAGACAACATATCCGTTGATATGGTAAAGCAGCCGCTTGGCTGGCAGCCCTGTATAGGCCGAGCGATCCGATGCTAACTATAGTCGAGTTTTTTCAGGTGGCGATGTGTGTATTTAATGATTTGTGGTCGATTGTGAGTGTGTTAATTGTTGTGGTAGTGTGTTCACTGCAAAGGCTGTTCGGATAAATATAGAGGAAGGTAATTCCAGCGGCTTAGGCCGGTTGTCCACCTCCTTCTGCTTCAATAGAGGTGGGTAATTATTAGATGATGTTGTTGTTGCAACAATTTTAGTTGTTATGTTGATGCTTGCCATGACAACACACGGTCTCCAATGGACAAACCCTATTGCAATATAATGATATCAATCAATAGACATTAAAGTTAAAGAATATAGACTGTAGGGATGCTAAATAACTAGTTAAACATTGCAAATCATCTTTTAGACAATCAGTTTTTTTTTCAAAAATACCCCTACTTTATTTAAATTTTTGTATTTAGCCTACATCAACTCCCACATATAAAACCAATTGCAAATCAGGTGGAAGACAACCTCTCCTAAAAGATCCGCCTACTGGATTGCAACAACATCATTGGTAGCAGCCTACCTCTTCTTACTAGACCATTTACCCATTTTGATCAATAATTTTTTTGTGCTTGTTAGTGGGCTGCCCACTCCCCTATAATAGTCACTTAGTAGCCTGCGCCACAAAAATTCAACACAGGAATTTTTAACATCTCTGGTGTGTCCGTATTCTCAATTCCTTCTTACAGTACTGCGTCTGGTAATCGCGTACGGATTGGTATACCAAAATGTCACAACTCAAGTGACGCGTGTTGAGTTGTCTATTCTTTCCCATAATAGTTCGATACTAGTCCTTCAACATGTGTCCACCCCAGGGTCCGATACCGGGTCCGATACCTTGGCAACGTATCCTCTCCATTAAGGTCTATCCTTATAAACTTTCTGCAATAGTACCTGCCTATCCCCTGCTGCATGTAGCTGACCCACCTATTCCAAAGCATGCATTTCCCCACTTTCGATCCGTCCTTACAACAGCTGTCTCCAGACCTTCTGTTGTACTGCATGGGCTCATGAGTACTATATTCCTCTGACTTTCGTACCGGCGAATATGACTGTTGAGAAGATTATAAGACTTGTGTTGCAGCACTTAAAATGTAGAATATATGTTGGGTGCAGAGAGGCAGTGCAGACAGTCCTGCTAGGAGCCATCAAGAGCATTACAGCTGGAGCGCCTTGAAGATGGCCAGTATCCCCACTAGCCTTGCTCAGGATTACAGAGTGGTATCTCCCTAGGGGGTACCAGAGGTACTGTATGTTCTATCCTATACCAGTGTGGAATATTAATGCCTAGGGTTAATTCCTTATCATGGCTGCTGCACAACCACCAACCCCCCTTCTTAGGCCGACATAGTCCGAAGCATATAGACAACAACAACAACAACAACAACAAAGCAATTTTTGAAATTGAGTACGACCTTTACCACTTGTATCCCATTGTCGTATTGATCCATCCAGCATATATCTTTTATTAATATTAATGGGTGGGATGACGCACACCGGTTACGATGGTGTGTTATCCTCCTCGATCTAGCCCATTCACTTGTTGCCGGCCTATCTAAATACTACCATCGAAGTCATAATATGAGGATTCTATTGCTTGTGGGCGTTTTGAGATTGTTCATACCTCGAGTAACGCCATCAATCTTCTTCTTAGTGCCAGAGCATAAACATCAGAGGTTGCGTTGACTCGCCATTTATATTACTCGAGTCCAATTTTCATTTAATCGTACTAGCGGAAATGCGATGTACAATAATTCAACCATGCCAACACTTCAACAGCTCAATATTGATACAGAGACGCAGGAGAAGCTCTCCACAGGCGGCGGTGGTGGTATAAAACGTAAGCATCATCCATCCTCTTCATCTACGGCGGCTGCATCTAACAACAATGAAATAGTAAAATTATCACCCCACAACACAAAAAAGAAACATTGGTCACCTCCAAAACCAAAGTCCTCAAACTCCAACACAACTATATCCCAACAACATTATGCACCAATTAAAACACCATCAGCATTATTATCACGTAATCCTATTCAATTATCAACATCTCTCCAAACATCACTTTCTACTATAAAATCAATACGTAACAATGCTGCTATTGCAATTATTAATAATGATTATATTGGACATGGAAAGCAGTGTGAGGAGATTATTGATTGTGTTTCAACGTATTGTATTGCTATTGACGATGGTGATGATCAGCAGAATATTACGAAGTATCGTCGCCCTACGGCGTTGTTAGCTGGAGCAGTTACCGCACTTGATTTGTGTGCTCGTGAATTGTTATTGAAAAGTATACCAAATAATAGTACTTTTGGCAATGGTACAGCTAATAGTTCGAGAGGCCATTCTAAAGATTGTATTAGAACAGGTAGCAAATCGATAGATCAACTGTTAGCACCTGATTCGTCATACACGTCATTTGATGAAGGCTGGACTATTTCATATCCGTACAAAATACCAAGCAATGAGATAGCAGCGAACCAGCAGACAATGAACAATACATGCCCTCGTCCTTCATCGTCGTCGTCCTCCATGGTGCTAACTGCTAACTTGGATATAACTAAGATTAGGTATACATTATAGAATAAGTGGTATACATTATAGAAGGACATATTGCAATATAGAAGCCGATAATATACAAACGACGATACCGTATACATATAAAAATACCGATATACAATACTGAACACATCACGTGCACAATACATACACAAAGTCATGTCTAAGAAAAGAAAAACTTCCGAAGAAGTGGTGTTTGAGTATACAGGGATAGAGGAAAAGAGTGACATACCGAAGGATGTGACAATTGTACGGTTTCATCCAAGTGTTATAGAAGTCGGTGCTCGTATGTTTGAAGAATGTGAACAATTAAAGGAAGTGGTATTAAATGAGGGGTTAAGGAAGATTGGATGCAGATCATTTCGTGGATGCCGTAAACTGGAACATATCAATCTTCCATCTACTGTTACTGAGATAGATCAAAGTGCTTTTTATAATTGCCAAAATATGAGAGAAGTTGTGCTAAACGATGGGCTCCAAACAATTGGGAAAGGTGCTTTTGATAGCTGCACATCATTACAAAGTATAATACTTCCATCTACTTTGAGTGAGATTTGTCATAGTGCATTTAGTGAGTGTGGCAATATACTAGAAATAGTATTAAATGACGGGCTAACGAAGATTGGAGACTCATCCTTTTGGAGATGTTCTTTGAAAAGTATGACTTTCCCTTCTACTATTACCAAGGTTAGTGACCGTGCATTTTGCTGGTGCAGTAAGTTGAAAACAGTTATACTAAATGAGGGGCTACAAACGATTGGCAAAAGTGCATTTTCTGGCTGCGCGTCATTGGAGCATGTTACGATCCCTTCCACTGTCGATAAGATTGATGCCTTTACATTTTATGGTTGTCAAAATTTGAGAGAGGTAGGACTTCATGAGGGGATTCAAAAGATTGCATCAGATGCATTTGGCAGTTGTACATCATTAGAAAGATTTACGTTTCCCAACCTTTCAATTCGTATGGATAACATCATTCGAGTTGGACAAACGGAAGTGGAGAATAAGATCGATGCATTACGTGGGTTGGTAGTCGAAAGAAGAAGTAGTGGCGGCGAGTTATTTGTTTCTGTATCTTCCCCTGATTGGGGGATAAATTGGCAAGGTGGTGATTGGAAAACAGTAAAAGAAGTCCTTGGTCGAATTGATCGATTGATCTGTTACTACGAACTAAGAGAGGCAGCAACATTGTTCGAACTGGCTATTTGGAAATCAAAGATTGATCAATCAGAGGTGAAGAAACCCTCTATCAACCGAGATGTACATCGGATTGATATCCCCGGGCCGGTGAAGAATACTATTTTGCAGTACTTGGGTTTCAGAGTATAGCTATTGTTACCAGTATAAGAAGTGATGATTCAATAAGGTTAGTGTATTGCAAATCAAAAGTCTTATTGCTTTTATCGGTATCTCTTCTTCGACTACTACTTTTTGTATTAGTATTATTATAGTATTGTTATATCGGTATGTCTCTATTTTGTACCTTGTTACCCTGCCGCTACTACCGATATGAACTACCACACCAGTACCTTAATATACAGCTATATCAATAGCACTCTGGATAAGTGTATGATGATGCCATCTATCATTATACTCCAAAAAAGATACATGTTTGGTATCCCAGATCAAAAGTGAACTAACTGGCAAGATGTAGGGCATACTCCTATCGTGGCGGCCGGCGTCTCTACGTCTCATAAATTCAATAAGAGGAGAAGAATACATACACTGCAATAACAACAAATCATCAATAGCAAAAGAAACACCTTACGGCTAACGAACATACATTCACAAGGTATACAACACAAAAATAACACAACAACTTAACATCACAACACATCACACTCAATACAACTAAATAAATACAAATATGGTTCTTGTAATGACAATGGAATATCTATACTGTAAGGCTACAGGACAAGAGATGGAGGAGAGGAAGAGATGGTTCCAGTTTTGGAAAGATGATATAAAAAAAGATGATGATGATGATGGTACCGATGACGACGATAGTACTTCCTCATCTAAATCAACAACCAAAGATAAAGACTCTAGTGAACAATCAATAGACGACGATAACAATATCCGAGTAATTAATCTAAATCTACCATCTGGTAGTGATAAGAAGTTGGGAATAGCCTTTCATGATGATAAGAAGACATCAATGACAGAGCTGGCATACATTGATCAATCGTCCCCATTATATGATCAGATACCGACAGAATTACACAAGGGATGGTATGTTAAATCATTAGAATCATCTTCTATTGGTAAAGTAGAGCCCAGGGATGCCGATGAATGCGTGGATTGCATTAATAGAGCAAGAGAGGCAAAGGATACCAAGCTGAAAATGATATTGATAAAAGCTATGTAGTACTAGTGATAGACGAAGGGTGCTCCAGTAAAGGGGTATTCGAGTTCACGTGTTAAGCCTACATTATAATATCTACATAAATTACACAATTACATACAGAGAGATTCGTCATTTATATATTGGAAAGATACTCTTATATCTTTGACTTGTTATATCACAAAGTGTGATATATAAAGTTAAATTATCCTCATCCTACTCCTACAATACCCGTCTCCGTCTATAGTATTACTACAAATTAGAAGAGAATTGAATTAACTGTCTGCTACTTGCGCCATCATTTGCTGGCAGGTGACAAAATTATTGATTCGCGATGAAGGAAATAACATCTTAACATTTTGAGTGCGGAGTATCATGGCTAAAACATCTTGGATTGTACTTGATACGAGCAAACAAGATATGTCGATATACACCCCGCTGTCTCATAAATCAACAAATATAAACAAAGGACAATAAGATAAAGTACATACACAAAAAGTAAAGACAACACGAAGCTAAAGGCTAAAAAGGAAGAAAATACAAAGACAAAACGACAATATGACAATCGAATCCGCACAAGTAGTTTACCTAGTAGCGCCAGCGGGAACAGGCAAGGTGAGAATAATAAAGTACATCATATATTTGTTTTATATACTGATAATTTATGATACGGTGATTTGCTTCAGAAGATCTTCTTCTCTAACACCACATATCACTACCTCGTCATACAAACTCAAACAGTCATTCAGCGGAGATTACTTACAAGTAGTCCATGGATACAAGCATATTGATGGAGATGGACCACTCAAAAGTATGATAATACCAAAGTATAGTGACATGACAAAGGATTACTTTGCAACAGGTGGGAAATCGTCATCTTACTTTGGAGAGATTGCAAAGCAAACACTCGATGCGGCCACATATCATGACAGAGTCGTTCTTACCCATGCCACATACAATCAAGAATCCCGTGACTTTGTTATTGATACACTTATAGATGGTGGTATATGTAGGGAGAATATTACAATCATCGAGCTAACAATCGATCCAGTAGTCAAGCTCCGAGGCTTGTATCATCGTACGAAGCGTCAGTTAGAACAAAAGGGCAAAACGATGGAAGAGAGGCATACACATCTCGAATATGAAGGTACCGACCTAACTGAGGAGAAGTATATCAAGGCAATGATGGAACAACAAGGTGGAGACTTGAGTGGCGGTGAGTTTGAAGACTGTCCAATGGCAACAAAGGTGGACGTGTCTGATCGAGTAGCTCATCTAACAAATATTGATGAAGCACTTCAACTTACTCGGTCGTCTGAAGATTCTTGGACATATGAAACGATATGTGCTCAAGTATTGCCACTGGATGTACAAAGGGATGAAGAATGCACAGCAAATGGGAGTATGGAATTGCTGTTAGAACTCTTTGCAGAGCTCCGAGCAGCATCTCAGGAGGCGCCAACTCAGCAGGCTAGAGAGGAAACAGAGGAACCTAAGCAGAGAAGAGAGGAATCATCGGCTAGTACTAGTAGCTCCTATTCTAAAGACAAACACATAGAGAGAACTTATGCATCCTCGAGTTGGGAGATGGGAAGAACTAAGAGCTGGGAAGATTGTAACTGGGAAGACTATATTGAGGCGGATAGTGAAGAGACGACAGAGTTATGCAACTCGTTTGTGTCAACACCAGCAGCATAGGAGAGTGATAGTTCCCACTCGACCAGCAGAGAGTCTAGTAACATAGCTGAGTAAAGTTAAGTAGATATACACATCACACATGTACAGAGTATGAATGAGATAGACAACAAGAGTCAGTATCTGTATAATGTTAGATACAAATTCAGCCTCACAACCCCACTACGTAGGCATCCACTATGTGCTGATCAGATATCGAATAAAGTAACTATGTTGTTAAGCCCCTTCGTGAGAGTGAGAAGGTAATGATTAGCTTATTCTGTTGTCGCTCTTGCATTACTCGAATTTGACGGAGTATTTGAACACATCTTGTGTCTACACCCATCGCCATCAGTATGCTCATCTCATTCATAGAAACAACACTTCACAACCACAGTAACACCACTATTAACTAGACTAGACTAGACTAGACAGAATCAAAGTCAATATGCCTCACATAGTAAAAAGTAAGCACTGAGACTGAGATCGATGCTTAACATGAATCTCTTTCTTCTTACCAATCATTTTTCCTTTTCTTCTTCTCCTCTAGAAACGATATCTCACTTGGCTCATTTGGAACATCATATCCAAGACAAAGGCAAACGGTTGGCTGGCTTCCTCATACTCGTACTTGCAGCTGTACCAATGATACTTGCTTTATTCTACCAAGCTCATAAGTATCATACAATGGGACATGAGTCAATGGTATCAAGAATGAAGAAATACCTTTCTCATCATTCTGGTGAGCATAGTGGCCACAGAAGAAAGAGACAAAAGACAAAGATGTGGAGACCTAAGAGGCGGCAGTTGCTCGGATACAAGAGAACGGAGTACTGATGCCAATGTGAATTTAGAGAAGCTCATCTGATACTGATATGGATGCTCACCTGCTATATCAATCTATACACGATACACAATAAAGTTACATAAGATGATCAATTTGAATATATCAGCTTACTATGGATTCTATAGTCATGTCTCTAATTCACAACTTCATCCCTCTGCTTAGGTTTAACTAACATCAGAAGAAGAAGAATGATCATCACAAGTACTCCATCCACTACTACTTGCTACCGAGAATTGATCATCTTTTCCAGACGACCGAAGAAGATTCTTCCTCTTTGGTGAATGAGATTGTACTCGAGTAGATTTGTCACCTCTTCTCCTCCTCTCACCAAAGATTCTTCTAGTCTCACTATCATCACTATTCCCAGATCCGACTGTTGCCTCTTCAGACGACCCAGGAGAAACGACATATGGATTCGTCTCAATATGATTATGAGCAGTACCATTGTCTACTCCCTCATGAAGCAATACTTTGTCTAAACTATCCGTATAGATACTACTACCAGATGGTACTGGAGGGTCAATATCTTGTAGTGACAAGTTCTGATCTTGTTCCGACTCACTAGACGAAATCAATGATGGTAAGCTCTTTTCATACTCAGACGATGTACTCTCATCTAATCCCTCATGTACCGTACTAAGTGAATCTGCATTATTAGGGTTGTATATCCCCACAATATCTTTCAGTGACAAGTTATTATTATTACTGCTCATCGTTGTCTCATTCAAGTCTACCGGGGTGTTCCTCCCACTATTAGTCAAATATGAATCGACACTACTACTAAGATCACCCGAACTTTCAAGGACATTAATATCATTTCGAACACTATCCAATTCCTCTTTCACCTTTTCAAAGTACGAATGTAATAACTGCCATGACTTGCCATCCTTTGGGTATGTTTCTAATGCCTTTGATAATGAGTTCAATTCATGTTCTAATGATTGTATTTCATGCTTTGCAGATGTTACCAAATTGGTTTCGGTAATGGAATGATGATCACCACTGGCATCTTCTAATGCTAGACTTAGACTCTCCTTTTGTATCTCATCAACGAGTACTAACGCATCCTGCACTGAATCGGGTAGACCCTGCTCACCAGGCTTGGGCATGAATTGTCTCCAATCGACACTGTCTACACTGTCACTACCAGTACTACTAACAAAGCTACTACCGCCGCTGTTGCTACTACTGATACTACTACTGTCGGATATACCACCACTCCTTGATGATGATGAATAATGTACCCGAGAAGGAGGTGACCTACCTCGTCTTGATACTACATTGTTATTCGTATCCTGATCTTGTTTCATTATGGTCAACTCTTGTATAGTCTTATCCAAGTAGGAACAGAGTAGCATGTATTCAGCACTACCTTTTGACAATCCTTCAATGATGTTTGTTAATGTACACATCTCTTGTTCAAGCTTATCTTTGTGTTCATCACTTGACATTGTTAATGGTTCTGACTTCTTCTTACTGCCGCTTAGGAAGGAGGATGTTAAGTTAACACGAACAGCAGTTAAATCACCATCACTATTTTGTTCCCTTCTTCTTGATGATGAAGTCTTCTCCGATACCTTACTCGGCACTCCATCTTCCTTCGACCCTCTCCTTCGATAATGTTGATTCCACAACGTTTGTACAGTAGTCGAGAACCATGAATCTTTACTACTATTGGTATCCTTGGATGTATCTCCTTTTGATGTGTCTTCTTTTGACGATCCCTCCTCTTCTGATCGATGAGATGGATCCTGTGTCCTATTTGATTGTTCAATATCTTCTTCATGCCATGCAGATGTTGATGTTCCGTGGACAATTGTTGACTCATTTGATAATGGTGATGGCTCCTCGTTGTTATTGCTTGTTGTAGATATGACTATATCATTATTGATATCATTATCTTGTTCTTTTATCCTCCTCTTGCGTCTTCTCCTATACCAAACAAGTAATTCAATTGTTATTATTAGGAATGAGAGTATACCAAAGATTATACCACCAATGGCCATTCCACTGTTGCTTGTTTCTTCAGTGACTATATTACTTTTATCAGTAACTGCCGTAGAAGAATCAAAGGGTATTGATGGTATTTGACTTGGATATGAACTAGGACTATTTGTTGATGATGATGATTCGTCAAAATCTCCACTTTCTATAGATGGCTTTGATGATGGTATGCTATCCGTATCTTCTATACCAAGTATACCACTCTCTAACGATGGATTAGATGAATGAGATGGTCTACTAGTTGGCCGGGTTGATATTATCAAACTTGGTCTTTTCGATGGTCGATTAGATACACTATTACTACTTGTTGGTGTATTAGAAGGTTGTGTACTACTTGTTGATATATTAGATGGTATACTAGATATAAATCGAGTTGGCTGTTCTGTAATTTGTATCGTTGGATTGTCACTCGGCATAGTAGATGTTTCAACCGATGGTCTATTTGTTTCAGCTGATGTTTCAGCTGATGGTCTGTATGATATCTTATACGATGGATAAATCGTAGGAACATTACTACTCATATCACCACCGCCACCACCACCGCCACTACTACTACTTGGTTGTAAACTAGGCACTGTCATATCATTACTAACTCGATATAAACCAAAATGCATATTCATATTAACTTCATTATTCTTTATTGTAAAGCATGTTGTTTGTCCTTTCTCTGGATTGATTGTACTATACTCAACGACATTGTTTGTTATTGTTGTATTTGTACTGCTACTACTACTACTAAATTGTTGTGCAATCGACTGCTTTAATGCAGCTTGCAATGTCTTAGATGTTGTCGATGATGATTGTAATGGTTGATGATTATTAACATCTCTCCAAACTGAACTAAACTCATACCCTTCCGGTTTCTGCACTACCACATAATAACTACCACTATCCAACTCATCAAAAGTATATACACCACTTGAATTTGTTTCATAATGACCCATGTTAATTGATGGTACGTTGGTATTGCATGTGAATAACCATATGTTAATGTCAGTTGGCAGTACTGTATAGGAAGAGGAGAGATGATCGTCGTCGTTTATACCATTTTGATTTGTATCGTAGAATGCCTGACCGCCTATAATACCACCATTTTTTGATTGAGTAATGTTAGTAGATGATGATTGACGATTGTTTATACCATTATCGTTTGAATTTCTATCTATTGACGATGAGGAGATTGTAGAGGTGGGGATATCATCATGTCGAAGAGCTCGACGAAGATGTGGCATATCTTTTTATCTATTGCAATTAATGATAGATTTATAGCAACACATCATCACAGTTATCATCTAGAGCCATCGTAGCATATTAGTGCTAATAATAGGGTCACTAATTGCAATGAATAGGAGGCCGCCAAGGAGAGTATCAAGTCGAGCCTCCATCCCCTACATTTTTCACACATTGAGCCCCTGCCTCGACGGACATTTGCGTTTGATCGCTAAATTTTACTTCTCTCCCTTCTAGAGCAGAAGAGGTGGGGTAAATCTACTAGCGACCTCATACTATCTATCGATGATACTGGAGCAGTGAGCAGGATGTAGGTGATATAATGTAGTTAGTAGTTTATAAGAAGGGTGTAGGAGCCGGTCATTTTTTGCATTATTTTGCAATAAAAATGACGAGGAATCTGTCATTTTTTTACCTCTCGTTAGTTGCAATGATGGAAGATCTTCCTCAATCTAATGAGCCCAAAACAAACAATGTTTCTCGTCTTCTACTAGCATGACGACGGAAGAACAAACATCGTCGTCATCAGCAAATGACGATGGTTGCAATGACGGAGAGGCACGAGATGAATCGTCAAGTTCTGTTGTCGTCGATGAATCACCAAATAAAAGAACAACATCTCAAGAGACGATGAACACTGACGTTGTTAACAAGGAGGTCTCCTCTTCTCCATTCACCACCAAAAACACAACCACAACCACCAATAATGCAATGATTAACAAACTAAATCATGAATTACACCAATCAACTCAACACAATACACAACTTCGTACTAAATGGCGTCAATTACTCTCTCAAGAAAAATATACACAACTCCATTCATCAATACCAACATTACAATCGAATTACAATGATAATATACAACGCAAGTTACTATTAATATCAAGTATCAATAATGATATATTGCATTTACAATCATCATTATATAAGAATGCAATGTTGAGTAATGTACAAAGGATTGATAATTTAATTAATTTGTATGATGAACATGTTATTACATTAGATGATGAGTTTCATACTAAAGTGAATGAATTGCAATCAGCATTTACTAATGATATTAATGAGATTCAATCACATTACAATGTTGAGAAGGAGGTTGTACTTCAAGCTATACAAACACAACAAAGTAAAGATGAGACACAAACACAAATTATAAATGAACAACATTCACAGAACTTGCAAGAGATTTACAATACCAACTTGGAACAAGTAAATTCAATACATTATACAATGGATACAAAGATACAATCCTTAAATGAAATACGTGATACATTAAACTTGGAATATACACAAAATACAACATCTACAAAGTTAGCATATGATGAACTCAAGTCTAAAGATACAACATTACAATCCGACATACAACTCAAGACTAAAGAGGCAAACAAATTACAAAGTCAGATACAACAATATCAATTATTAACTAAACAAGAACTACATCAAATTAACGAAACACATTCTCAATTACTAACACGAAAGAATCGAAGTATAAGCAAGTTAAACACAATCCAAAATCAAATGAATACCTACCGTTCAAATGAAGAACAACGATTAATTGATTTAATTAAACGTGCTAATGATTGTAAAGATGGTTTGTTAAAGCAGTGTGGCAAAGCGGAGAAGGTTCAAAAGATTGCTAGAAGTTGTGAAAAGTTGGAAGATGGTAGAGAAAAGTTTGATAGATTATTGAGAGCAGGGGAGACTATGACGTGTTCATGTGTTGCCTCTTCTTCTGGTGATGATGCTGATACTGGTGAGGTTGATGAGGGAGAAGCCTTTCGTGAGGTAGTAGACGAGCAGAGTGACGAGGCAGTACACGAAGAAGAAGAGGACAGTGATTCACGAGCCTATATAACATCCTGCATGGGACGTTTAGGTGATTCCACAAATCATTTTTGGAATAAGTATAACATGACAAAGCTTGATGTACAAACACTCGAATCCAAGGTATATCAATTGAAACAACATCAAGCATCACTCCAATCAAAGCTGGTAACGTATAATGATGGTATATCAATCAATGATCGAGTCTTGAGAGAAAGGAATCCATTGATGGTTGTTAATGGTCGTATGAATATGCCTAATCATCAATCGAGATTAAAAGAAGTGATACTTGATGATGATGGTAATGGAAGTAAGGGTAAGAAGAAGTTGATGAGAAGACGAACCACAGTAGTTGATGGGAATCATTTCATGGCTATTACTAATAAGATGACACAGGCTTTTGTAGTGTAAAATAGGTTAAACATAATGCTAGTATCTCATGATCATATTACTTTATGTATGTGTTTACTATATATATGTAGGGCCTGTATCACTATCTCATCACTCTCTTATGCTGCTGGTGTTGACACAAACGAGTTACTCAGCTCTGTCTTCTTTTCATTCTCCTCCTCGACATAATCTTCCCAGTTACAATCTTCCCAGCTCTTAGTTCTTCCCATCTCCCAACTCGAGGAGGCACAAGATCTCTTTATCTGTTTGTCTTCTGAACTAACCGATTCCTCTCTTCTCTGTTTTGTTTCCTCTTTACTAGCCTGCTGAGTTGGTGCCTCCTG
>Ga0075439_12570_pt1 | contig 25084 bp, 19 predicted proteins | sample MintriSingleCell_FD_74264 | JGI IMG/M metagenome (GOLD analysis project Ga0075439, IMG submission 74264) | Marine eukaryotic communities from Monterey Bay, USA to study complex ecological interactions - Minidiscus trioculatus JGI Plate_4_G5... | ecosystem: Environmental > Aquatic > Marine >... | reverse complement strand
ATTGATATGATGAGAGAACTGTGTCCACGGCTGAGTAGATGCTTACGAAGTGATGATGAATACACCGATGATAATCGTGGCAAGTAGCAAATGTTTGTTATTGCTGTTGTGATATTTATTTCGTATTGATGTTAGTACCATTCCTCAATTGTACTTGGTTATATCTTATCATCGCGCAGTAGCCAACAACAAACAACAACAACAAATCAATGCCTCGCCTCGCTCCAGCCATGACTATATTGTCTGTCTGTCGATGTGTTTGATTCTTTGACGGACTCTCTCTCCGGCATAATCAACATCTCAATCATATATATCTATCGGTGAGATATTATGTAACTCTATCTAAGTCGAATGTATTACATACATACAACTCATTTATTAAAATTTTCATTGCTGGTGGTCTTATGAGGACTCGTAAATGGACTGTGGAGGAGAAAGGAGGAGAAGAGGGAGGGGACGCATCGTAGAATGCAAGCATCACTTTATGGCGATGTGAGAGGTTAGGCGTTGACTGCCTCTGGCCAACATGGCCATGTAATATTTCAGATAACATTCAGCTAATACAGCATGAAGGATATTGCAATTAAAAGCCTCATTTGATCGGAGAATCCCATGGCATAGAGGTTGTAAATGATGACTACATATTTACACACTCTATGCCAAATCACAAGATATGACATTGATCAGTGAATCAATGATCCATGCCATCGTGAACTAGAGTGGATGGGTAGCCCTCGACTTCTCCCCTGCAATCAATAGCCCATACTCTCATAATATTTCCAATCGGAATCATTATACCCATATTGCAATAACTCTCTCCATATTGTAACAAATCCAAACCATGATTCTACAATCAAGGCTATCCGCGGCGATAGCTGCACTCCTATCCATCTCTTCATCGGCATCGGCTGCAGATTCATCATTGCAATTGCAAACCACTGGTCGTCGTCATCTAAAGTCAAACAAAAACATTGCACAGCAGATTAAAGATGATAAGGCCAAAGGTATTAAATCTAAATTAACAATTGAAGCCAAGAAGGCTGGCGGATCACCTGGCCAAACGTCTTCGTTTAAGGTCCATCTAGTTGATAATGCTGTTCAAGTGGGTGCCAAAGTCATTACCAACACCGGAGAAACTCATGTAGTTGGCGTCGATGAAATCGATGATATGCTCGTTACTGATGACGATTCTATTGGTTTGATTGCTGTTAAAAAGAATGGTAAAACGCATGGTATTATTGTTGACAATTCGCCCGAGGCGAATGTGATCATCTCTCAGGACGATAAGGCCGAGGTAAGCCTTTTTTTCTTATTATGTGCACATCATATGTGCATATGATATGTGATATGTGCATATGATATGCACATATGATGTGCACTCTCAACTCTCGACTAATACATAACTAACACACATCATACGTTCCCTCTCTCCCTTCCTCTCTTCAAATCATATACCATAATCTCTTACAGGCATTTGCATATGACGCTCCAACATTTCAAGAACCAGAATGGAAATGTTCCTCACCCGATCATAAACATGACATTCATGAACCCGAGGAGCCTGTAGCAGTTTCGGAATTGGGAGGAGGAGATGATGCTGAAATGATCGATCGTCATTTAGGAGAACATCATCATCATCATCATGACGACCATGATCACTCCCACCACCACCATGACCACGGTCATTCTTTGAATGTACATAATGCATTAGATGACTTACGTCGTCAACTTCGTGGATCTTCGGTACGTTTGGGGAAGAAGCATCGTGTCCTACAGGGCGGTGCTCCGTACGAGTATCAAGTGGATGTATATGTGGAGGTAGATCAAGACTTGTGTAATACACAGGGTGATACAACCGTATGTCCTGGTACCGCAACAGAGAATTATGGTAAGTAAAGATGAGGTTAAAGAGAGGATTCGTATCAGTTGTATGCTTTGTTGTTATGTTATATGATTCTCAACATACTATTTTGTCTTGTCGCTCTTTAGTGAATGCCATTTTCACCGGGGCCAATACAGTGTATGAACCTGAGATTCATACTCATCTCAATGTCATTGCCATTGCATACACTGCCGCATATGACGTTGCTACCGGCTCAGGCAATGCACTTGATATCATGAGGGCGAACTTTGGTAAATCATCATACACCGAACCTTTCCATTACGAAGGTGCCGATTTACATCACGCTCTTCTTGGTAAAGGTCTTGGGGGTGGCATTGCATATGTAGGAGCCCTTTGTCGTTCGGATATCGGGTTTGGTTTATCCGCAAGTTTAACAGGAAGTTATACAAGTATGAATGAAGCCACGGTATGGGATATGAAGGTGTTCACGGTAAGACTCCTGGTTTAGATGCTTCTTATCTAACTTATACCCCGTTTGATGCACTCATCCTGCTCTCTACTTTTCTCACCTCACCTCACAATCCAAATAGCATGAGTTGGGACATAACTTTGGAAGTGGACATACGCATGATATTACTCAGTATGATCCAGTAGTTGACACTTGTGGTACGAGTTGTCCTGCTTCTGTTCCGTCGGATTCGGCAACAATCATGTCATACTGTCAGCAATGTGCAGGATATGGTTCCATTGAATACACCTTTGGAGGCACGTATGTTTCAGGTGACCGCAAGGTTGCCTCGAGCTATTCGAATGTACCATTAGCTGGTTCTGTGACAAACAACGCCAAGCGAGTGAATGTCGAGATGTACAATCATGTTCGAACCTCCACAGATTCGTATTTCCCCGGATGCCTAGACGTTACTCCCAAGTGTCAAGTTGATTCTGAATGCCCTGATGAGCCATGTAGAGTGAATGTTTGTACTGAATACGGCACGTGTGAACTCCAAGCACCCAGTGCTGACTGTTGTGGAAATGGCGTATGTGATGGCCAAGAAGACTGGCAGAGCTGTCCACAAGATGGTTGTTCTCCTCCTCCCGGAGATTGTAGTGCTGGTGGATGCCCAACCATTACAACCGAGTTCTGCTCAAGTTGCAATGGCGGCGTGACCAACATGTTCAAGGTCACTGCCATTGCTGATCTTGTGATCACAAGACTTTCTACCCTCACCTACGCAGTTGGATCTGGATCTGTCAAGGTCTTCGGAAAGAGTGGTGACTATACCGGCAGTGAGTACAATTCTGCCGCATGGACTCAGCACTACAGTGGAAACATTTCAGTTGGATCTTGGTCGCAAGTTGCCCTCCCTCGGTTCACTGATACCATATTCGTTCCGGCTGGTTCGTCATACTCGTTTTATGTCTCAAGTACACTGAGTGGTGGTTGGAACATGCTTTTCACCGCTGGTCTTCCAGAGGATACCGTGTTTACACAGAACTCTGATATGCAAGTCTATGTTGGAAAGGGCGGAACTTGTGTGTCCCCTGGAGACGGAGGATGTGGTATGTACGCGGGTGGGGTTTTATTTAATGGAGTGCTTGAGTACAGTACTGTGGCTTCATCTACGGTGAGTCTTTTGTGTGATATTCCTCATAGTTACACAACTTTCTCATCTTTCACATCCTTCTCAAACTCCGTGATAGCCTAATCCTACCGATGCTCAAGTCACTCCAAACCCTGTTACAAGTAGCCCAATTACTTCCAGCGTAAGCATCCTGATCTACTATTATACAGTTTGAGAATTAAGAGCTCTTATCACTTACATACTTCTTCTCATTTTGGTATCTCTAGCCTATCACCTCGGCACCTGCCACTGATGCTCCAGTCACAGGAAGTGTAAGTTTATCTCTAGTATACAGTTTGAGGATCAAGAGTTCTTATCCTAACTTCGTATCCCTCCCATGTGCTATGTATCCTACTACCAAACAGTAAGTGCCCAGGGTGTGCTACTGTTCGCCCTATATGCCGTAGTATCGATATGGCAAGGACTAAACAAACACAGAGAAAACACGACCAGTCTATGATGGCAATGCGTAATCATAATCGTAGCATGCCTACCGGTCGTCAATTTAATACTAATCGTCAACGTAATGACTCACCACCAACTAACGGGTTAGAATTGGAACTTGAGGTGGAGGAAGATGATAGTAGTGTATGCAATACAATAATTACTGAAATTAGTGAGGATGAAAAGGCATTAGATGATTGTTTATTTGAATATACTAAGGGTAATATTAGCCTAGACGAACTAACACAACAAAGTAATGTACTTACACAGTTATCACAGCAAACACAACAAACCATTAAAAGTGTATCAACCCTCACCGATGCTAATATTAATCCAGACAATACTCAAGGAAAAGTAATGAAGTTAATTAAAGATATTATGTCAAAGATCAAAGAAGAGAGTGTGCGCCCGAATCCTCAATTAGCTGTTAGACATAGTCGTAGTATAAGAACAGATGCAGATGGTGAAGTTGTTCTACCAAAGTATAAGTTTACATTGGTATCTCAATTACATCTTTTGAAAGTACTGTATGGTAATATTGAATCGGATATATTTATATCATACCGTGGGATGTATTATATGGAGGGTGGGGTATTGTGTTGCAATTATAATGCAGTATATACAATGGTGAATCGGATTGCAACAATAATCGGTGTACCCGTTCAGGCCTTGGGAATTTCACCTGTCCCACGAGGTAAGTATATATACTTTATCAACATGAATTTGTGTATTAGTTATCATCTGCTAATTTATCTCAACTTGTTGCATGTTCATAGGATCTGCTAAGGGTAACTTTACAGTAACTGTTTACACAGAAAAGAAAGGTAAGAGGAAGTTTCTAGATAGTATGGACTTCTCTAAAGGAAATGGTCCAGTGTTCGAAAAGGGTGGGACGGGTAAAATCACAGACATCTTTGTTGAATATATATCTGGAATGACAAGAAATGATGGTAGTAAGGTAGTTATTGATGTGTGTCCTTCTGATGATAAACCACCTCAAGTTATTTTTATTGTGGAAACACAAACTATGTGGAAAATCATTGAGGAGAATGATATATGGAAAGAATTATCTGGTGCGTATTTTTATCTAGGAGGGATGGCAACTACCGCCATGAATGCTGGCATTGAAACTATATACAATCAACTATCAGCGGCGGATTATATGAAAGGAAAGAATATGCCTATTATTCACTTGGCAGACGATAACCCAGCAGGATTTAGCATCGCCAACAATATACGTTATCCTTCAACAATTCAGAAGTCTATTGGATTAAATGGATTGCCTGTAATGTTGTTTCTACCACGGGGATCTATTAGTGAAGATACCAACCCCACGGATGGATCAAAGCAACTATCGAAGTGGGACAAGTCCCGTCTCAACAACATGATCAAATCTGGCAATTTTGGTGTAAACGCAACAAAATACCTCAAACAAATGAAACAGGAAGGTTACAAGACCGAGTCAGAGCGTCTTATTAACGTTGTCGGTGGGTCTGAGAAGTTTTATAAGTTTATTGTTGATATCCTCACAAGATTAGTTGCCAGAGATGACGAGGTGAAGAAATACGTTCTCGACTTGTCAGATGGTGAAGTGGACAAGTCAGATAGTGAAGAGGATACTCAAAAGCGTAGAAGCTTCACTAATCAAAAGCGTAGTGAACAGGATAATCAGAAGCGTAAGTGTGAGTATGAAGCTGCCTTGGAGTCAGTAAGAAAAAAGAGAGCGGCGAAGAAGGAGGCGGAGGCAAAGAGCAAAGAAGGAGGAGGAGAGTAAAACTAATTCCTTGTTATAATAACCGTTTATCTCGCGTAAGTATCTGTACTTAATGAGTCTTTTCAAATGTCTACTGCGATGCTTGTTTCTATCTCAAATCTCACATTTTTACTTATTATAATCAGCTACACCAGCTCCGACCACTGATGCGCCGGTCACGTCAGCTCCAACAAATCCTCCCACTCTTCAGCCAACTCCAAACCCATCTTTGCCTGTAAGTTCAAGTTCTGGCAGTGTTTCTTTCTCTATAAACTGGCTTGATGACTAACATCAATGTCTATCCTTCACTCTCTCTCTCTCTCTTCTCTTTTAGCCTACACCGCCACCAAGCCCACCCCCAACAACACCAGCTCCCACTGATCCACCTGTTGTGATCGTAGTCAAACAGTTGTGTATCAAGGATAGCAATTTGCCTGGCGCTGACATCTGCACTGATGGATCAACGTCTGGAACGTGTGACGGTAAATCGGAAGGCAGTTCATGTGGCGGAGGAAGGAAATGTCGCTTCGAATCCTGTGTTGGTGGTCCAGGTCCTGCAACAACAACCGGGGCAACTACAACTGGTTCTGCTACTACAACAACTGAAGCACCACCAGCAACTACGACTGAGGATCCAGGAGCTTGTGGTGCCAGGCGTGCCTCCTGTTCAACAGGTGGTGATTGTTGCAGTGGTTCTTGCTCCATCGACAGGAAGGGCAATGGCAAATGCGCTTAATTGATTCATCTTAAGTGCTCTCTTCTCATGTAACACTATCAAGTAATGCACTCCGTTAGGCATAGGAGAGAGACTCGTAAGTTGAAAGTTTAGTTCAAGATTACAATTAGTGTTTCAAGAAATAGGTAAAGACTGGAAAGTCAGAAGGCGAGTCAAACCATTGACTCTTCTGGTGATTATTCCATCTGGGGGATAAAGAGTTATGTGGTAATCTAGCTAAAGGGGGATAGTGGTTCACCTCTCACATATTTAGGGCAAACGTTTGATAGATACGCCATGTGTGAGAGAGGACTAACTTTAATATATTTAGGAAACAATTGATCGTATATAGGCTGTCTGAGATATAGACCCCGGTGAATTGCTATATTATAATGCTTTTGCTTCGTTTGCTTGCTTATATAGCAGAGCTTATCCAATGAGACAATCTGATACCTCCGAGTAAGTGGCCTTGTGGTCACTAATAAGACATATTACTTCAAATCAAAAGAACCGACATACACCGCTCGAGTTCCCTTCGTCACTGGTAGTGCAGAATGCTGTAAACTTCCTCCCCATATCATTGCCGACCCAGCTTTGAAAAGAAATCTTGTTTAGACAACAAACCAATGGAACCACTGTGCAAATACATGTGTAACTTACCTTGAGGCAAAGCAATTGACTCGGGAAGGAAAGAGTGGTCCTCATTCGTCTGATTTTCAATATCCAAATCATCATGTGATCTATCTAAATCTCTGTAGAAGGCTGTTCCTCCTCCTTCAAAATCATCAGATAGCACTACTAGTAAAGTCAGTCCCATTCCATCCTCGTGTTGCTTAAAGTGACCTCCAGAAGAATACAAATTGACTTTTGGTTCGGGGTGTAGTTGACCAAGCTCATTTGGCTCGTTATACCATATACATTCCATACTATTTAGATCAGTGTTCGTACCAAATATCTCCATTGCTAACTCTAACATTCGTTCCCCCCCTCCTAAGGGTAGATAAAGAGAGGGATCAACTCCATCACCTATATTATCTCCACCACTACCATCAAGAAATTCAAGTAATCGATTTAGAAGAGCAGCAGATGCATGTTTCGCGGCATCATTGAGTAACGTTTTTACAGAATACCGATTGCAATTATTATTAGCACTTGATGCAAATAGTATATGATTACTACTACTACCGCCATTGAGTATACATATGTCATCTTCGCCCTTCTTGTCAGTGGCCGAATCAATCAGTGCGCTCCTTTCATCTAAAGTTGCAAAGTTATTAATTGTTATGTAAGATAGAGACTGTGAGACTGATGAACCTACTGATATTGCATGTGATGCTCGCTTAGTATCAACGAAAGTTTCAGACCATCCTGGACCGCTTGCCTCTTTCCTATGCCTATGGAATATTGTTTCATTCATCTTCCAGTATATGATAGATGTGATATGTGTATGTGATAATAATATGTAAGTACGTCCTTATTATAATTTGACCCATCACTTTAACATATTGTAGGTAACTATCTAATGCTTCTTTCACTTCACTACTCCTACAATACTCCTACTTTATGTCAAAAAGATACCTTTGCAAAGGATCTTCTCACTAACTACTATCAGGGTATGTAGGAGGGATAGACTGGTGTTGTTCGGCGGCATAATACTGATATCATGACAAATTGGCTAAAACTAACGTCTCAAACAGCAATAATTACAGGAGCTGCCTCGGGGATAGGTCGAGGTAAAGATTTCAATTGTTCTTGCAATTAATACCAACTACCTATTGTACTCCATGATTCTGACATTTCTTGTGTACTTCCATCGCTCTCCTGGTAGCAACAGCAATTGCTTTGGCTGGGCAAGGGTGAGTGTATTATTATACTATGCCTTCTTCTCATATAACTTACTTACATTCAATGATTCTTAGATGCAATCTCCTCTTGGCTGATTCACACCAGGTCAAGTTAGAAGAAGTCCAATACGACATATCGATAAAAACAAATAATAATATAACAATTGAGCAATCAATATGTGACGTTACTAATAAAGCACAAGTTCAAGATGCCATTCGAAAAGCTGATGAGTTAGTACCAAATCAACTTCAACCAGCATCAATACTAGTAAATTCTGCTGGTATTACACGAGATGGATTAACATCAAACTTATCTGATGAAGATTGGGATAGTGTGATAGATGTGAATCTAAAAGGTACTTTTCTTATGTGTAAAGCATTTTGTGAATCTAATAGACTGAGATCATTACTGGAAAGTAGAATTGGAGGTAGTATCATTAACATTGGAAGTATAGTATCAAATTATGGCAATGTCGGTCAAGTGAATTATGCAGCAAGTAAAGGCGGTGTACTAGGCTTGACGAGATCATTGGCGAAAGAGTTAGCTTCTTTATCAACTAAAGCTACAGCAATGAGCTCATTGGATAGTAGGGTCACTGCAGATGATAATAGTGATGATCAGAATACTATTATACCACCTACTGTCAGAGTAAATTGCATCCAGCCCGGGTTCATATCAACACCAATGGCTCAAGCAGTACCAGAACATATCCTATCAAAGATGACACAGAAGATTGCAATGAAACGACTAGGTCAAGCGTCAGATATTGCCAATTTGGCTTGCTTTTTGGCAAGTTCTGAGCGTAGCGGATACATCACTGGAGAGGCTTTTGAATGTAGTGGAATGCTTAGATTGTGATCACTCTGACTAAAGACAAGAAGATTAGTCACCATGTATGTTCACAAAGTGTTTAAAAATCTTATGTACATTCAAGTTCCAAGCGGGTGTTGCGCTAAACATAGACATGGCACACATATCTTTCTTTCTCATACATAACACATGCACACATATCACTCGTTATACCAACACCTCATGACAGATATGCGAAGTCCATTGCATCATCATTATTGGTCCATACATCATTACTTTCTCGATTAATTCCTTGACAATAAAGTATAGATGGTAAGTTCTGCATTAACCTAAGCATTGTGGAAGTATTACCTTGCTGTCCAATAATTGAGAGTATATTGGGCAATAATGTAGTATCAATATCAAGATTGAGTAACCTTCCTATATCTTCCTCGATATACAAGGCAATCTTCCTCCTCTTTGCTTTGACTGCACCCAGCCGATTGATCTTCATTATACTCTCCAGTTCTTCACATTCATATTCATATCCACAACTCAGAAATACATGCTTCAGTGTATGGTTGCTATCGGCGACTGCATTCAAACTTGACTTGTCGAATGTAACCGAGATCAAAGGGGATAGTGATTGAAAAGTATTATGACTGAGATGCAATCGATGCAATCTGGTGTTGTTCTTCAGACCATTAGCAAGCATGTTTAACCCAGCAGCACTAATAGAGTTTTCATCCAGCCACAGATGCTCTAAGAGACTGTTCTCTAGAGCATCTGCCATCACCTTGATTCCCTCGTTCCGGAGGTTGTTGTCACTCATGATGAGTGTTTTGATACCTCCGACAAGCTTGTTATCGTCATTATTATCGTCTGTTGATTCTGTTGACATCATCGTTTGGTATTGCAACAGCTCTGCAATGGCTTTGACTCCGTTTAGTCCTATCGAGTTGGAACTTAAATCTAATGCCGTCAGGTTTGTATTGTATTGAAGTGCTTCTGACAAGATAAGCGTTCCTTCACTACCGAGATCTCTCGAGCAAAAGATGATTCTCCTTAGGTCTTTATCGTTGTATTGTAGTCTATGAAGTATATTCTTATTTAGATTAGTCGGAGTAAAAGTATGTCTAGTGATATGTGAAAGATCGAGATGACATGGTGAGAAGAAGTTAAACGATAGTAGTAGTCATGTAATGTACATATGCACATCGTCGATGAATGTACATATCATATCATATTATGATGCTGCCGACCGATATAGAATAGACATATACACATATCAAATATCCATAGTAGTCACATACGCATACGTCCACAATGTACATATCATATCATCAATTGCCGACCGATATGCATAACATAGTAGTAATGATCATCGTCGTCGACGAATATCATACATTCTCATAAACTGCTTAATAGAACACAAATAGAACACTGCTACACTTACCCTCGGCTCAACTTCTTCATTATATATTTATGGCAACATCAGCAACAAGATGCAATGGCAAGATCTACTCTTCATCAATGATGTCAGCAGCAGTATTGCTTTGTTCTGCATGCGGAAGTCGTTGTTCCGATTTGGTGATGTCAAATTAAAGGATACCTAAGGATACCATCAGGTCATGATAACTTAACTTACTTCTCTCTTCTACTACTCTACTCTAGGCCTTGACTTGTTTCTTCCTCTATCCAGCAACAATGCAATTCCACATACTGCTGTCAGGTATATTGATAAAATAAGCATGGCCTTGCCATCCGATGAATGAAGAGTATCCAAAAAAAGATTGACCAAACCAGTTATGATGTTCGATGATAGAAATACCACCAGTCCATACCGATTTACTGCCTCAAGTATTTTGGGTGTATGTTGTCCACTACTACTTCCATTGAATTCTTCTGTTCTCAGCATTATATAGTGTATCATACATAACAAAGACATGTTGTGGGCTAATGACCAAAGGATAAAGGAAGCATTTGTCGATCGTCGTGAGGTTGGTATTTGTAATCCAAGTGTTAGACATAGATGTGCTATCCACAACATTAATGATGCCACGAATAGACGTCTTTGTACCATTTGTTTGCCATTCCTTTGTTTTGTGCTATCTCCCATTCGTGGTAGTAGACATATCCTGCCAAGATCTTCACTTAGAAGTCGTAAGCTCAAGTATCCTACAACTCCAAGTATTCCTTCTCTGTTTGCAACATAGGCATTGCATATAAAGCTATCATTATTACATCTTCGTTCCCCATTTTCAATAAAATCTTGTCCTCCACCATATGACAAGTAGATTTGATATGGTATCATCATGATTAATGCCAAGATAAAGTCCACCGGCAAATTATTATTAGTACTAGTGAGATTTCTCTTTAGACCTTTCCATACAACCATAAACCCTTCAACACAACATAAAGTAAAGAAGAAATTCCAATGTACACCATATTCCGATACATGTTCTTGATATTCCAATCCCTTGTTGGTAGCTAAGCGAATTAAACCAATTAGTAGAAGTGGTGTACATTTCATGATTGCTTTCTTTGCCAACATACTTGTACTTGTTGCCGTCTGTCGATTATATTTAGATGATGAAGAGAATACAGAAGCCCAGCCAGCAATGATAATGAAACTAGCAGCACCTAAATCCATCCAACCATATCCACTAACTTCCGTCTTGCAAAAGGTTCTTGGGAAGATATTAAAATCGACTGCCAATATTGCAATTGTTGTTAAGATGTATACACATGATCTATGTATTGTTAGGAATACTGGTCGTTGTTTATTATTATTGTATTGGGATGATTTGGATGTAGTCTGTTTGGTATTGAATGTAGATTGTGGTATCAATAATGCTAATAATAACTTAATCATTTGCATACCCAATAACAAAAACATCGGTCTAAATAGTGAAGTTTGAACTAGTAACATTGGTACTATCAATGTGATGAATTCTATAATGACATCTGATTGGCATATCTTCATTATTATGCTATGCTTTCGACTACTATTAGAGGTAGAAGTAGAGACATAGTGATGTAGTTTGTAATACAATTGCAATCCGATTGGTATCACTAAACATAAGACTAATATTTCATGCGGTGATGTGCCACTATGACCGGTAACAAACTCTTCCTTTTCATGATACTTTCGGGTATTTGTGATGGTATTATTATCGATAGCCATAGTACCTAAGATATTGACTGGAGAGTATGTACATAAAGGAGAGAGGAGATTAGTGGGGGCGGTTGGAGGGTAGTAAATCCTAGGTAAATTTGAGTAATAGGTATGCAACCAATAACATAGGACCCTATATAATAATGAGGAAGGAAGCACATTAATAAAAGATGCCAACATCGGGAATAAATGTGTCCCAAATATTTTATCCCTCCTTCTACCACTTTTTTGTACTTCTTCATAATTTGCAATGCATATCAATAGAAGCATCTGCTGATATAGATAGCGACCTAGTGGCCAATATATGTTGTATTTAGATTAGTTCTTTTACGCTCTTTCGATTGGTAGTAGTTTTGTGAAGCGTGAGGACGGTTAGCTTTTACATAAGTCGGTGCACTTCTTTGCGACAACTTTAGGTTCTTGGGTTTAAGCTGGTAGGTATACTTCTGTGATTAATAAGCTCTTTTTTATCTCTCGAGAGTAGTAATTGATCATATCTCTTCTTATACAAAATATACAATCACCAAGTAACCTCAACATGTCGTCGACAAACACAAATGGAAGAACTAAGAATTATTATGTAGGTGAATTAAGCACAAACTTTAAACCAGATGGTAGGGGTAGAATGGAGTATACAAATGGTGATGTGTATGAAGGAGATTTCATTCAAGGCAAGCGACACGGAAAGGGCAAATACACTACGCCTGATGGATATTCGTATGAAGGCGAGTGGATTAATAATCAAAGACATGGTAAAGGCAAGAGTATTACTATTGGTATTGGTGGAACTTATGAGGGATATTTTGTTCGAGACAAGCGCCATGGACAGGGCAAAACAACATATACTAATGGAGACGTATATGAAGGATATTATAAGAATGGTAGAAAACATGGAAGAGGTAAATTCACTCTTGTGAATGGAAGTATATATGAAGGAGAATGGGAGAGTGATCAACGACATGGCACGTTCAAACTCACAGAATCAAATGGTGAACAGTATGAAATTATCTACAGCCATAATAAGCTCCAATCAAAGAAGCGTTTTGCCACCCTTGTTATTGATGAACGTCCTTCTCAACGTCACCGTATTGAAGAACCACAACAAGTTGCAATATTAAAGGAAGAGCATCTTGTATGTCCCATCTGTGGGGATAACTTCTCCTTCAATATGAATACAGATGATGATAATGTCAAAAGACATTTGCCTGTTGTTGGACTATGCCAACACAAGTGTTGTTCGGGGTGTATTTTGAAACAACAAGTAGCATGTGCCGAGAATAACGGTGGTGATGTTCCTGAAACAATCGACTGCATGGAGTGTAGAAGAAGTGGCGCATTCACTCCAGGTTTGCCGAACTATCATACTCTACTAATTGATTTACTAGAACATTCGATTCCTGTGAGGGAAGCTCCTGCCGCTCAAAGTGTTGAGGCGAATCCCGAGAGAACATTAACACGAGAAGAAATGAACTTGCTTAGTAGTGTGGAGGATACTTGGGTGGGGTGTACTGCATGTGGCAAGTGGCGAATGTTGCCTCCTGATATCTCTGCAGAGGAAGTGGAAGCTCTTCCAGACGAGTGGTATTGCAAGGACAACATTTGGGACCCAGCACGCTCAACTTGTAACGCGGAGGAGCGTTCTGCAGTGTATATGGTCAAGTATTACGAGCGTAAAAAACGAGAGGAAAATGAAGATGAGGTCCAATCTCAAGCTCAATCCCAAGGCGGAGTGTCCAGTTCCAACAGTTTCTAGGCGACGGAAGATGATGAGTCATATTTATAGTCGCTAATACATTTGTAGTAGAGATATATGTGCTATTATTATATATATCATCTACTCCAATGTGTGATCCATTCCACAACTTGACCTGTCTCTCTTGGCTTGATGTATCAATTGACTTCTATATCTCTATACCGAGAGTAACGAAGTAGCAAGAGATACTTCTAGATGTCCAAGTCCCAATAATTTGATGCATTCCCCTACAACATATAGTACATGAGTTCTGTCCTTCTTCAGAGGAGTGGTCTGATGCTTCATTTCTTTCTCTATCTTCTTAAACTCACTAGTCAAAGCCTCCTCATTCTCTCTTCCCTTTTGACTCTTCAGATATAAGTATACAACCTGTTTACCTCTATACACTAATTTGGGTGTCAACCATATCACATCTAATGCTAAAATCACTGTCACTAGTATAAGAGAGTTTGGTATTTCACTACTTGATATGGATATATATGATGATGATATGGCGGTCAGAAGTTTACTCCTTGACATGTGTAGTTGCCAACATAGTAAGCATAATCCGCACTCAACAACATTCAGAGCCGGGAATATTGTACGTCCTATATCCAGTTTAAAGGCTCGAGGACATACCGGTGCTTTAAACTTTACTGCTTCCATTCCTGAAATTGCTAAGACAAATCCAATCCAAATCAAAGTAGATATCATTTCACGAAGTATCAACAGTCTTAGTACATCGATGGATATTGACGAGAGTACATTTGGTATTATAATGTTGCCCAATATTAACCAATGAAAGATGAATAACCCTATATGGACCTTGATCATCGACATATCTAATTCATCAACTCCTCTTCGATTGATATGTCGTATCTTATTTGCTTCTTTTCATACTGGCTACCGTCGCCATCTACTCACGGCAATAAACTATTTTTAAGCAAACAATGATTTGCCAATAGACTACTAGATGAAGTCGACCCTCCTCGCTACTATCAAATGTAATCCCCACTCTCTTAGTTTTCAAAAAGATATGAATGATGTGAGATGTGGTATCTTTGCAAACACGTGACACCAATTGAAAATTATGAATGTCGTGTATCAGTAGGTGCAGATAACACTATGAAACTACTATCGTCGCTATATTTCCTTTATATTCCTCCACTACAATGGCTATCGTACTAGCTGAATGTTTGATAATATGAGAGACCAGAGATGGTCGGTATCCTTCATAAACAAAGTCCGAGACGCGAATAGGTAGATAGGACATTGAGTGACGATTATAACTCAGTCCTAGATTCTGATAAAAGATGGCAGCGGCAGAAGCATTAATCTCAACAATAGCAAGAGCTTTCTATGATGACGACGTGGTGTGTTTGATTGATGTCCTAATTAGAGAAAAGTATCTGCGTGATGACGATATGGCACCGAGATTGAACCTGCCTGCTAAACAACTAAGGAGGACATTGCAATTCTTAGAAGAGGAACAATTAGTTAAACATGAATTAGTTGACGATTTGGCTATGGGTGGTAGCCAAAATACCAAATTTTGGTATATTGAGTGAGTATATATGTCAATCTATTGTGCTGTTCATAATATAATGTTGATGTGAAGTTTGTTTTGCAAAACATCAAAACTAACATCAACATCAACACATCATTATAGCTACAATCATGCAGTACACGTCATTCGACTACGTATCCATCTTCTACAAAAGAAACTATCCACCGCTGAAATACGTGCCCGATCATCTTCACTCTACCTCTGTCCAGGATATAAATCCAAAACCTGCAATGGGAAGTATAATGAAACAGAAGCACAACAAATAGTTGACCCAACCACTGGTCTATTCCTATGTCGGGAATGTGTTCGTGCCTATACTAATCATCCAAATCCACCACATCTATCAACATATACATTAAAGCTCGTTGATAATCAAACTGAATTGAAGAATGCAATGGATAATTTACGACGAGTACATGTTCAGTTATCATCAAAAGTTGATATGAATACGGTACCATTAAGACCGGGTATATTTGATTTATTACAAAAGGTACATACCGGTAAAGGAGCCGAACCGATAACAAGTAATTTACCAAGTGAGAATATATCAATTGGGATAGGATCAAAGAGGATAGCAGGCACAGGACGTACCGCCGGCATATTATTAAAGAAACAACAAAAACAAGGTATTGTATCAGCCGATGGGCAACATTTAGGAGGTCCTGGTGGCGGTCGTAGGAAGAATGATGAAGATGAATTAACCTTCTTGAAGAATGCAATAGGTCAAGAGATTGGATTTGAATTAGAAAAGGGAGGTGGCGCCAGAGCTAATTTATTAGCTACCAAGGGTAGGATACGGAATAAGTTGGTAGATGCCGCTGCCATGAAGGTTGGCGTGGATTTAGGATTAGTTGCTAGAGTTGTTATTGATGAACGGGAACGTCAAAAGAGAAAACGAGAAGAGAAGAAGAAGGAAGAAGAGGAGGGTGGTAAGAAGAAGAAAAAGGCTAACCAGGAGTTGTACTTCTTACAAGATAGTTTGGGAATGGGCGGTGCTGAATTATCCAAGGAAGAGAAGGAGAAGCGTCGGTTAGGTTATTTAGAAGGAGGCGATGACTTGGAGGAAGAGGAGAAGCAACCAAGGGAATCATACTATGTATCCGATGAGACTGATGAACTGAGGAATTTACCCGAGGAAGAACGAAGAGCGGCATTTCAGGCACAGTACAAGGCCGAAGTTGCACGGCAGAAGAAACTACTTGGTATTCCCGATGAACAAGCTCAGTATAAAATTGGTGATGGTTTAGAAACTGTGGCTTGGGAAGACGGATAAGGTTGAGAGAGGGAAGACATATTGACTGCAGATAAACTAGATCTGGTGTAAAGTAAGTGGATTTGTTATGCCTTTCTTCAAGATCATTACATAAACATTGGCACTTAACCTTCTTTTCGTGTTTCATAGGTGCCGAGGTAGTAGTGCAGAGAAGAAGTATTAGTGTTGGCTTTGCAGTGTAGGTCGTTCCTAAGGATACCATGATACCTTATTTTTTAAGATGTCTTGCTTTTGAACCCACTTCATACATATAGGCTTGAGGATCTTGATGCTCAAAGCATACAAACAAAGTCAAAGATCAATAATAGATAACATACCGACGAAAAGATTATCAACAAATCATACAAACAATGAATATCTCAATCACAAGTAGTAATGCTAGTGCAATGGATGAATGTCCTGATCATCTTATCGATACTGATCAACATTACAACTCGAAGTCAAAGCAGCCCAACAAAATGTCTGGCTTGGATATGATAGCCAAACTACGAAATGAACAATTCAACTTGTCAATCGAAGAGAAATTGCAATCTCATCCGTATGTCAAAGCGGCCGAAGATGGAACTCTCACCATAGCTCAACGGCATGCCTTTGTCCGGGAACAGTATAGCATTCTACTCTCAATGTCGATATCATTATCATCATTAGCAGGACATAAAGACTTCACGCCGTCTTCACTCAAGGGTATCACGGTTCCCAAGCTACCTGGGCATCATTACTGCTACTGTTGCAACCGACTCATCCCGTCCGATGAAGGAGAAGAAGAAGAAGAAACTGATTTGTTTCAGTTCCTGTTGGATGGAGTAGAACATATAGCAAAGTTGCTTGATGCTCATGCAAAGAGTCTTGGAGTTGATGAGGAAACTTTAAAGGATTGGTATCCAGTTCTCTCTCGTTGTGAGGCGTATCACATGTACTGGTCGTTTTTGGCATTATCAAACAAACGAGCCGCTGCCGCCGCAGCGTGTGCAGTAAACTTTCCCGCTTGGGGGCAAGTATGTGGTCGTCTACTTGAAGCATTTGGTAAGGAAGACAAGTATGCCAGCGTGGACGATGATGGATTGGCTTTCTTAAAATTCCACTCAACACCCATCGAAGGTTTGGATGAAATGGCAGCATCCATTATTGAAAAGGAAGGAACATCATATGAAGATCTCGTTGAGCACGTGAGGCTTCTACAAGAGTTTGAATTACACTTTTGGGATGGTGTATTCGAGTTCGAGGGCCAGGGGCAAAGCAAGTAGACATCTAACAATAGAATAAAGAATCCTAAGCAGTCTCGTTGAGCAATACAACTGAACTAAACTACTACTATGCATACTAGACACAACCCCCCGCCTCCGCCAATTCAATACAATTCACCTAAATACTACTACTACACATATCAGCAGCGCCACATTGCTCCGAATGTTCATGCTGTTTGTCATCACCGTTGTGACTAGCGGATTTCTTACTATGCTTTTCAGTTGCATGCAATTGTAAGCAATTCCTTCCAGTAGATACGTGGCACAATGCAGCCTCCTTTTCAAACCCACAACTTGAGCAACAATAGCATGTCTTTGCCTTACAAACGACACATCGAGATTGTATCGCTTGTGCTGGGTTATTCCTCTTCCTCTTGTGGGTTGTTACAAGTTCAACTCCATCTGCAATTACATCAGCTCCACTCTCATTGCAATTCGGACCACAAGCCTCGGTACATGTATGACCAGAGTGATCTTTACAATGAGCAAGGAAACAGTCCTTACATCGCATCACACCAATAGAACATATACAATAAAACCGTGTACTCTTCCCACAAGCACATAATTGAGAGAGATGCTTCGTTTTGACTTGAGTCCATCCACCCTCTTCGGTATACTTGCCTGCAAATAACGGTGCCGATTGCATCTTGTGTGTCTCTCCGAATTCTATAATACGTCTTGTCACGGATACATCATTGGCGTTGCTGTTATCAATAGTAGATGATGCATTCTTCTTCGACGACGACGATTGCTGCTTTGGTACCACGAGCGTCGTTTGGCGTACCGCATTCCTCAAAGCACGCATAGTCTTCAAACAACAGGGAGCACCATGACGATGTGCCTTACCTTCTGCCTCGAGTCGTAATGACGACGATACACCAGAACACCAAGATTCGATCCCATAGTTATTTAATATACGTGTTTCTGATTCCATCACCTCATTTGCATTCATGCAAATAACAACTTTTGCTCGATCAACATGAACATTCGACAAACGAAATTCAATACTTGATCCACTATTCTTCTTCACCAATACATCCATTAGCATATGCATATTCGTAATCGGTCTTTGACCATTAACACTTGTTAATATCATATTCTGAAAATCATGATAACCAATATTACAACTATCGGCCAATACATGTGATAATATAATAATTTGTTGATCACCACCCTTGCGTAATTCTTGTAAGTATCGTTGAAATACTTTTACATCTGAGGATCTTTCTTTATTGAGTGATGATTCTAACAACCAAGCCTCAGTAAGTGGTACGAATACGCATCCACCACAAATTACATACGACGGTAGGGTATCTTCTTCATTCTCTACTTCATGAATCTTGGGAACTAAATGTCGTGATGCTGATAAGGTAGCATGAATTTGCACCTTCTTACGTTGTCGTATTACATCCAACTTGACTGTAGAACCCACTTGTCGTTGAGATATTAACCACCGGAAGTCAACGCGTTCATTTGGTCGACTTGGTGTTAACCGTATAGTACCATCACATTGAACAGGCTCATCATCCACTGCCAATAATACATCATCAGTACGCAACATACTTGTATGACACTTTTTATCTTCGTTACATTGATGTGATCCTACTATTTGATCATTCGTATTAGTAGTACCTGATGGATGGACAGTATGATTAATACCCAAGATACGAACACCAATTCCAAGATTTGGCTCAAGTCCTAAACTTTGTTGCAATGCTTTATTTTCGAGTGTTTGATAACCTGTAATTCCCAAGTTGGGAATGCCTGGTAGATATTTGATACCCTTGTTCGAATCGCCTCGTTGACCGGTGTTAGTTCGTCCCTTGAAAGATAGTGTGCTCTTCTTATTTGATATTTCATCCCCGGTATCATGAGAATCACTGTTACTAACAGCTGGAGATGATTTACTTGATCCCCAAACTTTCTGCGGTGATGACGCTGCATTTATTTGCTGCTGTTGTCGAACACTGCATTGATTGAGAAAGTTACCAATAACACAACCGGGTATACCACTTGCAAATCCATCTTGACTTGTTGATGATGATGTTGATGATACTATACCCACAATTTGTCCACTGATATTCACAACTACCCCTGATGATCTACAATATCCACTACAATTTTCTACCCCATTATTATTAGTATGTAAATTAATCTTCATTCGTAATATATGTGAATCATCTTCAATGGCATGATATCCTGATATTGTACCCCGATTATGTTGCTGCTGCTGCTGTCTTGCTACCACCGAGGAAGAGGAATCAGTATAACCAACAATCATAACTTCCTCACCCAACCTTGGCAAACTAATCCCTCCAACTCCCTGCAGCCTATTCCCTTGAATATATGAGATTGCACTCGGTGAATAATCCCAGCCATACGAACCATTATTATCATTAACACTAATATTAACATTAACTTTTAATAATGCCAAATCTAACGATGGACTAATATAATCTACTGTACAATTTGCAATACTTATTGTTGATGATTGATTTTGTCCGAGGATGGATGTTGCATGGTTTATTAGAGATGCTGTTGTTAGTATTCTTATCCCTTGTTCCACACTCCCAACACCGCTAGCAGAAGTTCCATTGGCTGAAGTTCTATTGTTAGTTCCATTGTTTGAAGGCCCAACACCACCGTTGTTTGAAGGGAGAGTTTCAGTCCAGGGAATAATAACACCAATACCAACTACTCTTTCCATTGGTAATTTATTCCATGGTTCATTATAGGATGGTTTACATTTAACTATTGTTAATTGTACTATTGAATTATGATATGTGTTATTATTACTTTGTTGCTGTTGTTGTTGTTGAAGTTGTTGTGCAGTACCAATTGAAGCAGTACCGATTATTGAATGAGGATGAATGTTCATATTAGTAGCCATTGCAGGTGAATTAGTACTTAGATTAGGAGGTATAGCCGAGGTTGGTGGAAGAGAGGCAGCTGCTGCTGCCAAGAGTGATGCTTGAGGGTTGTATTGTGAGTTAACAACTGATGGTGGACGCTGCATACTATGCTGCTGCGGTTGTATCGGTGGTAGTTTATTAGCACTATTAGCATCAGCAGCAGTATTATTGAAAGCACCACCCCTAGCTAAATTAATAATACCAGTAGCAGCCTCATCACGACAATGATTACAATCCCCGCCTATATTACATTCATCGGACTTATGCCTTTGTAAACTTGATGTTGCATAACTACATTGCTGCTGTTGTTGTTGATTGGCGTCAGTTATTAATTCTGCATCAATTGAGAGACGTGATCGACGCTGAGGAGGTTTATTATTTAGTTGTTTGGGAGGGGGACGTTTACGTGTTGAAGATGTTGATGCTTGTTGTTGTTGAGCTGCAGCTGATTTCATTAATGCACTTGGATTATTGATAATGGGTGCTAAATTATTGATGCTCTGTTGAGCTGTGTCATTATGAGGAGCGTGCTGCTCCTCGTGGGTATTGTTTGAATTGGGAGGATCCATATCACTACTTAAGTATTGATGTAGATATGGTTGGTTAGAGCGGCGATCGTCGATCGTAGTGTGAGTGTGAAATTTCATGAGAGTAGGCAAGAAAGATTCATCTTCTTACATATGCTTAAATTGGAGCGTACTGCTCTAATGGCCATTAATTGTAGACGGAGGAATGTACAATCTCCCATTCTATATGATAGTAGTGTTATCTTCACCTACGAGTCCTCGAAGTTCAATTTTCAATTGGTGTCACATGTTCCAAGAAGGATACCATAATATCTTTTGTGCTTGAGAGTTCGTATAAAATAATACATAATAATGGCATCCGTAGGCACTAATAAACGTCGGAGAACAACCTCCAATACCCTTACTATTACAGATTTACCTATTGGTTTCCTAGTTGATGTATCATCCTACTTATCCAAGCCATCTCGAGCGATATTTGCAGTATCTTTTTGTGCCTCTTCCTCTTCTCAGAAAAAAGTTGAACAATCGATATCGGATAGTAGCAAGGCTATTATAGCAGCATCTGATTGGAATACTTTAGACTTTGCTGATATCGACAAGAATCTAGCTGAGAGACTTACAGATGATAATCTACATTCAATATTATCGTGCATTGCAATACAAACTCTCAAAATATTAAAGCTAACAAATTGTACAAACATTATTGGGCATGGATTAGAGCTTCTACGGGAAGCAGAGACATTGAAGTTGATAGATCTTAGTCTTATAGGAAAGTATGAAAGACAATGGTTTGCGTCGTCAGAAGATTTGAAGTTATCGCAGAGGGTTGTCCTTCCTATCCTTCATACCATTAGACGAACTCTCAATTATGTACAATTTCCACACAGCTGGCACGAAGGGGAAACCGATATGAGTTTACAATTTAAAAGACGTTTTGTTAATGATTTTCAAGAGCGTAACCACATCTGTTCGAATTGTAATAGGAATGTAAATGAACAAGCTGAAGAAATGCTTCGTGGATATGGTCATCAACATAATATTTGTTATAATTGTCTGAAAGTAATCTGTTATGATTGTAAAAGAGATGGTCGTGCTTATCTAGATACATGCACAAACTGCAGAAAAGATTACTGTGTGGATTGTGAAGAGTTCGTTTCGTGTAGAAGTTGTGGTTTCTCCGTTTGCAGTGGTTGCAAGAAGATATGCCTGGGATGCGAAAATAGTTTCTGTCAACAACAGCCTTGTTTGGATGATTGTGATTGTGAGCGAATGCACCGTCTTTTAGATTTACATTGGTGATTGTATTGTAATGGCAGAACTATCTAAGTGTAGCTTAACTTAATGAGCGTATTACACACATATGATATGTGCATAAAACATAAAACATACCACATTAAAAGCGACCACGTCCACCCCATCCTCCTCGTCCTTGATAGCCTCCTCTTCCTTGGAAGCCTCGCCCAGGCGGTCCTCTTCCTTGAAATCCTCGTCCTGGTGGCATTCCTCTGCCTCCAAACTGACCAGGTCCTCTTCCGCCCCAGCCGCCTCTTCCCTGTGGCGGGCCTTGATACATGTTTGGTGGCCGGCCTTGTTGTTGCTGCTGTTGCTGTCCCATCATATCACCATGCCCACGCTTCCTATTGTCTTGTTGAAAGTTGTTCCCTCCAAATTGCTGCTGCTGCTGCCCAAAGTTTCCTCTCTGATTCATTTGCTGCTGCATTTGTTGTTGATCTGGTGGAGGACCGCGATTAAAGCCTTGAGGTGGACCATTATTATTACCTGAAAATCGATCACGCTGCCATGGATCCATATTCCTCGGTGGGCCTTGATTTCCCATGTGAGGTCCACCCATCATGTTGGGGGGCATATTCATAGGCGGCGGACCTCCCATGTTGTGCGGCGGTGGCATATTATTCATATTGGGTGGCATATTATTACCAAGAGGTTGCATACTCTGCTGTCCACCCTGTCCTCCCTGATGACCGCCACTCTGCTCAGCGATTAACTTGAGTAATACTGAATCCTTGGAAGCTCCTGCACCCCATGCCCCTCCAACAATCTTATCAATCTTGGTATTCTTTTCATCTTCCAGTTTCTTTGCTGTAGCTGCATCCTCGGCATCCTTTTCTTTCTGTTTCTTTGCCTTTTCAATTTCTTCATTCTTGAACGGACCTAAATCTACACCAAATTCCATACCATCATCATCGTCTTCTTCCTTAACTTCCACCTCTTCTTCTTCTTCTTCTCCATCATCATCCTCGTCAGTCTTTTTCTTAACACGTATGGCAACCCTATCACCCTGTACCCTCGGTGCTCTTGGCACAACCGGTACAATAGCCGGATCAGGCAACCTCTTCTGTTTATTAGCATCCGTTAATTCCTGCCGTACCGCCATCTGTCGTTCACCATACTCAATCCAATCATCTTCCGTCATACCATAATTAAAATATTCGGTAAGGTCGGAATCTTTATTCCATGGCTTATCATCTATCTGATCCATACGTATATCAAATGCTGTACGTTTGGAGAATAGACATGGATCACGTCCTGCATTTTCCGATGATTCAAGTACCCGGGCATTAATCTTTGCTTGTTCAATCTTACGTTGTTGTAATATTAATCGTTGTGCTGGATCTAGGTTCGCTTCTTCCTCTTCTTGTTGCTTTTGTTTCTCTATCAATCCTATGGATGTACATTGGAACAACACTGTTTCATATATATTATCAAATTATAACCCTCTTCTCTGGTCGGTGGTGATTCGTGAGATTTCGGTACCAATCAATTCATCAGAATCTAAGTAAAACACATACCAACAAAACTTCAAAATCTCAGTTTAGAGTTTAGATTCCTCTAATCTTCGATATATACTTAGTCTTAGACAATACATATAAGATTGCAATACCATGGGCCGTAAGAAAAGAAAGATAGTAGTAGAAGAACCAGCACCTGCTGCTGCAAATAATGCTGCAGTTGAACAAATGCTCACGGGCGGTAGCGGCGCACCCCTAACAACACAAGGTAATAGTATTAAAATGGAAACATCAACACCTCTTGCTGCTCCTCCAATGGATCCTCGCTTTCCTCCTCCACCACCACCCGCTGCTGCTGTTAATACATTGCAACAACAAGATCCTACATCTGCTGCTACAAATAAAGGTACACCAAGTGATAACAATTCAACACCCTCCACTACCAATACACCATCAATAAATATCAAATCAGCAACAATGGCTAATAGTAATCAAGCGGCTATATCCGAGGAAGATTTCTTAGGTAGCGCGAAGCCAGCGTCGCAGTATGGATTACATTCCCATTCAGGTGATTTGGTCGAAGAGGATATATATGTTAGTGATGGTAGTTTAAGTTCAGATGATGATGAGGAAGAAGAGGATACTACCAATGAGGGTGGTGTAGGTAATGAAGAAGGTGGTGAAGAGAATAAGAAGAAACAAAAGTTGGAAGTTACATTAACAACATCTAAAATGGGATTAATGCGTCGGGGTGGCATGGGTAGTTTGTTAGGTGCACCATCACAGATTAACCGGGTATGGGAACGTAAGAAGGATGGTAATGATGATACCACAGATGAAACAACAACACCCAACAATGGAGAAGGTGAAAGTACACAATTAACAGAGGA
>Ga0075439_10398_pt1 | contig 25251 bp, 21 predicted proteins | sample MintriSingleCell_FD_74264 | JGI IMG/M metagenome (GOLD analysis project Ga0075439, IMG submission 74264) | Marine eukaryotic communities from Monterey Bay, USA to study complex ecological interactions - Minidiscus trioculatus JGI Plate_4_G5... | ecosystem: Environmental > Aquatic > Marine >... | reverse complement strand
AGATATAGTCCTCGTGAAACGAACACGACAGTGGATAAACTAGAGGAAAGGATTCTTATCGTTTATGGCGGAAGGAACCCAACGCCCGAAGACCTTGTACTCGATCGCGTCGAGAGAGAAACTATATTGGTAAATCTTGGATATTCATATAATGATTTGGCTATTAATGTACGAAGTAATGTCAAAGCCAAGGGTCAACGGAGACAGACTGTTGATAATTTGCCAGTTACTTGGTTTGAGGAAAGAGGCGAGGCAATTACAAGATCAATGGGAAAGGTATTGAGGAGACGGCAGAGTCCAGTCATCTTTTCAACGAATGGAAAGAAGCTGAGCAACAAGCTAAAGAGAGTGTTTCTTACAAAAGGGATATGACTAAGAGATGATGTTACCTTGTTAGGCTAGCTATAAAAACAAGATTAACACAGAGAAGCTATTATTACACTTGTCTCTTAAGAAACAACAATCATAATCTGTGCAAACTTTAACAGTGGAGAGTAGCATCTCTACTCCTCAGCCACTTTAATGACAACTTTACCCTTGGCATGCCGACTCTCTTGCAAACGAAATGCATCTCTAACTCCTTCATTAGTAAAGGGGAAGGGTCCCTTTGGATCAATGCATGGTACAAGCTTTTCGTCCGCTGCCAATTTCAATGTCCTCTTTACAACCACATCATTAGAGGGCAATGCCAAGACATAACTATACTTGGGCATTGATCTTCTAGACAACAATCTTGATGATAGATACCGCTTGAGGCTTGGAGCAATGAATGTACTGAACATTGCAACGACAGTGTGCAATTCGAACCAGGGATTGTCTGGTGTAGTAGTCAAGTATCTTCCGCCTTTGTTTCCGGGCTTGATAATAGATGGACTTTTAGACTTCTTCTGTTTCACAAGTTGTGGCCATGCTCCTCCCGAAAGGTCAAAGATTACATCAAATGGATTCTCTTGCCATTCCTTTACGTCAGTGAAGGCATTTGTCTTTTTATAATCAATAGCATAATCACAATTCAATGGAGACTCCATCAACCGTTTGGGATCGTTTGATACACCCGCTACATAACTTGCACCTTGATTCTTAACCATTTGACATAGATGACTACCCACACCTCCTCCTGCCCCGAATATAAGTACACGATCTCCTTCCTTAATGTAATCAGAAAGGATAACACCAACCATGCCAGAGGATACCAATGCAGCAGCTCCCTCGGATGATATTCCATCGGGCACTACATCACATATATCTGTATTAACCAATGCATATTCTCCAAGCATACCCATTGGCTTATTTGCAAAGCGTGCGGCAATCTTATCTCCGACTTTGAATTTACATTTCTCCCCTTTCTTCTTATCCTCCTCGGGTACTGCAACAACAATACCACAAACATCTCCACCAGGTGTGTATGGAAACGATGGTGGGCCTATAGTGCACGACACAAGATGTTATTTGTTGCAATAAGATAGATGCATACATATGAATATATTATCATATGCACATCGTATCTCTTACCTTGGAACTCCTTAGTCTTACCACTCATTACACGAACATCACCGGGAGCTAATGCTACCGATAATACTTTGATAAGCATACCATTCTTAAATCCAGACGGTGGTTTATCATCTAATGTTGGTGTTGCAATACCATTTTGAATCGAGAGGATATCGTCGAAGTTGTTTCCATAGGATGTGCATATCGCCGCCTGCATCTTTGGCGATATGTTACTACCACTACCACCGACGAATGCTGCTTGAGGAATAGGAGATGTTTGAACCATGTTACATCAGATTGTGATAGGATAATGTTGAGCGCGCCGCCATCCTCTATGCAATGTTTTCAGGTAACAGGTAAAAATATCTGAAAGATATTTTGATTTGTCTATTCCAAACCCGGTACCTCGCCAAAAGAGATACCAAGCAACAATGAATGACTTTTGAATGTCTATCTGGGAATCAGATTGTTTTTGTTGAACTTTAATAATAGCCTCTCTTTTTCAATGACGAGGAGGAGGGCTTCTCTCATATCTCAATCTTCCGGCAACTACAGTAGAGATTAAGTTCATGTGGTTCTTAGTCTATTAGTGGTTGTTGCTATTAAAACCTCTCTTTTAGTTAGTCATAGACAATACTTACAGACACAAAATTAAATATCTTCGACTCAATCACACGCACTACATCAATTACTCCGCCTTCGCCTCTCAATATACCATTACATATCTCGTCATCGTCGTGGTATCAGTATATTACATATAGTGGGTTGAAGTGGTCTATACTTAAATATACGTGCACATAAATATAATTAATGGTACGATTCGTACAACAATAATATAATATCATTTGCAGTAAAAACCTCTACAACAATAAATCAATAATAATATAAACCTCTGTAACAAATTATAACATCACTCACCATGCCCAAAAGTAAGAAAAAAGATACAAAAGATGAGAGCTTTTCCAATCTAGACACAACCGAATTAAACCTATCCAGTTCCGGATTAGGTTTATCAGCTGGTGCCGGATTAGATTTAGATCTAGAATTAAAACACATCAAAGCTGATGGGTTAGAAAACTTAGATATGGCATTAAATGACGAGGCATTAAATTTTGATTTAGACTTTGACGCCATGGCAGGAGCGCTTGGTGCCTCCTTACCGGATATTAATTTAGATGATTTAGGTTCACTTGGTAGAGCGGGAGATGGTAGTTTAGGTACACGATCACCAAGTATTGGATCACAATATTCAAAGTCTAGTAAAAGAAGCAGAGCAGAGTTTGATGAAAATAGTTTAAATGATGAAAGTTGTGATTCGAGTTATCAGGGTAGTCAGAAGCAACAGCGTATGTTATTCCATACTGGTGGAATTGGTGGTGATGCCGAAAGATATGGATTGATTCAAGGTTCCAAATCAAATATTGGTGGTGATTATAGTAATAATTATAATAATTCGCCTAATAAGGTTATACGGCAGGGACGGGAACGTGATGGCCGGTGTCCAGATTGTGGATTGGACACGCATCGTGTAATAATGACGGATAATTCATTTGAGTTGCAGCCATTAACTATTGAGGGTGAGGTATTAAATGGACGGTGTTTATTGTGTAATCCATTGTCTAATGAGGACATGGGTATACCGGGTGCTATTTCTAATTTAACCGAGGGGAGTAGTGGCAGTGCTGGTGTAAAAAAGAAAGGCAGCAGTCGGAGTAAAAAGGGCAGTGGTAGCAGGAAAGGGAGAAGTGCTGAAGATATTGATACTGCATCTCCTTCACAACAACAGCGTCAATTCGCATTTGCACCACCACCTCGGAACGAGAAGAGATCATCACCATCCTCCCATCCATATAATTTATCAAATATGGCGTTTCAGGATCAAGCACGGTTACCACGGAAACATTCGGCCATGCAGCATGCTGCCTTGGTATTTGGACAGACGAATAATCGTTCCTCGTCTGGGGGGAATACTATGAAGAGAAGATCAAGTTCTGGGGTTAGTGGTGGCGGGCGTAGATCGAGTATTAGTCGACAGCTGCAGCACTCATCTAATAGTAGTGTTTCGTCCGTGTCATGTTCCGAGGTTGAAAGTAGTCGTCGATCGAATACATTGGGTGATGAAAATGATGATTACTCAAGGGGAAGTCAAGGGGGACGAGGGAGTGTGAATATGGGTGGAATGTGTGCCGAAACTGCAATGCAAATGACAAGGTCAATGTCCAATCAGGGTAGCGGGACACCTCCAGCAGGAAATGGGGATCCACAATCACCAATACGTCGAATGGGGTCGTCGTCTCGAACACCACAATCTGTCCCAGTTAATATGCGAGATAAGATGATGACAAATTCACGAGGTACCACTCCCCAATCTGTTCCTGCCAATATGCAAAGTAGGATGGATATGTCATCAATTCCCGCTTTTCCTGACATTATCGGGAATGCCCCCCAGTCTGTTAAATTGGAACACAGTAAGTTACAATCAAGTATCTACCATCATCATTTATTCCCAATGAATAATGAAACGGAACGATCACAGGCAGAGAAAACATTATTATACCTGGAGTCTGGTAGTGGTGACATTTGTGATATCATTGTTGCCATGAGGCGTTTTCCATTCAGTTTGGCTATACAACGTGTGGCGTGTGAGAAGTTATATGCACATTGTTTTGATAAGGAGCATGCCTCGGCAATTGGTTTGGTCGGTGGTATCCGTACTATTATTGATGCGATGGAACATCATCCAGATGATGTGGCATTACAACGTGGATGTGCTGGTGTGATTAAACACTTGGCCACGGCCTCTTCATACAATCTCGATATGTTGGATCGTATGGGCTCGGTACCTATCATAGTATCAACCATGGGCAAACATCCGGCGAATGCCCCGTTACTTGAATCATGCTGCTGGGCTATGGAAAGTATAGCACGCGCTCCTTCACCTGAATTGAAAATGAGAGTCGTCAAGGCGGGGGGGATCCATGCCACAATGAAGGTTGTTGAAACCTTTCCAAATAATGAATCTCTGCTGAGGGCGGCATTTCATTGTTTGAGACAATTGGGTTATAACCCATCATCGTATGGAGGAGGAGGACCTGGGCAGCCTGGGGGTGGAGGTGGTCAACAACAAATGCAACAGCAAGGGTCAGGAGGAAGAGGAGGTGTGATGGGAAGTAGTAGCAATAGCAACAATTATAATGGAAGCGATCGAAGTATGATGGGAAGTAGTAGCAGCAACAATTATAATGGCAACAATCGAAGAATGTGAGATAGTGAAGAAATGATTAGGGAGAAGGGAGGAGTTGACATTTTTGTACAAATAATATTCATCTCTGTCTCTGGCTAAACAGTTTGGCTAATAGGTTACAGCAGAGGGAATATGATATTTCGTTTTATCTTAACATAAATGATATTAAGGAAGATTAGCAATGCAGGTTAATAATCGGTGTTGATACATAGGAGTGCTAAAGGGAAGTAGCGTATGTATAGCTACTAAGGATACCATAAAAGGATACCCTAAATAAAATCTTCAAAATAAATGACGATGACGGACCTCCTACTATGGCAGCCAATACTAGCAGCAATCAACTCAAATATCCACTAAGTGCCCATCATAATGATGCTAAACCAAGTTATGGTGGTCGTGATGTCGTTGGGTACGGTGGTAAGCCGCCTAAAGGTAAGAAATATAGATACTTTTCACATCACATTTATTTTTGTCTCTCCTCTTCTTGTTTTTCTTTATTGTTGCTTTTATCGATATATCATCACATCAATTTTTCTCTAACTCCTCTCAATCATGTGTTTGGACATATCTTATACACCTTTCATCACCATAGTTTGTTGGCCTAATGGAGCAAAGGTTGCATTGAATCTCGTATTGAATTATGAAGAAGGGGGTGAGAATTGTCTTCTACACGGTGATAAAGAGTCTGAGAAGTTGTTATCGGAGATTGTCGGTGCTGGAGCGATAGTTGGACAAAGACATGCTAATATGGAAAGTCTATATGACTATGGATCAAGAGCTGGCTTTTGGAGAATACATGATTTGTTGCATCGGTACAAAGCTCCTTGTACGGTGTTTGCAGTCGGCATGGCATTAGAAAGAAATCCAGAAGCGTGCAAAGCAATGGTGAAATCGAATTGGGAGATTGCAACTCATGGCTATCGGTGGTGGGATTATCAAAATGTTGAATTAGATGTAGAGAGGGAACATATACGTCGAACTGTCCAAATACATAAAGATTTACTTGGAGTTCGTCCAGTGGGAATGTATCAAGGCAAACCGAATATTAATACTCGTCGATTGGTAGTAGAGGAAGGCGGCTTTTTATATGATAGTGATGCTTATTGTGACGATCTTCCATACTGGAGTATGGAACATGGTAAACCACACCTCATTATTCCATACACACTCAGTGAGAATGATATGAGATTTGCATCGCCGAATGGTTTCTCTAATGCTGAACAATTCTCTTCCTACTTGATTGATAACTTGAATTATTTATTAGACGAAGGAAAGAGAGGATATTCAAAAATGATGAGTGTTGGATTACATTGCCGATTAGTTGGTCGTCCTGGTAGAGCTAAGGGACTCGAAGACTTCTTAAAATATGCAACAAATCATCCAGATGTATGGATATGTCGAAGAGATGAGATTGCAAAGCATTGGTATCAGCATCATTATCCAGAAGATTTGTCAAGATCGAATCTGTAGAGTTCTTTGGTATGGAATATAGAAGAGCAAGAGTAAGATGATATGTATAGTGGGCTTGATTTAGACGTGAGAATGGCACTTGTACAGTTGTAGAGAGTCTTGATTAATGTTATGTTATTCTCAAAAACCTAATCACAACCCAACTTCGAATCGAAGGAGGAAAGAGCCACTGCAAATGCTTGATACAAAGACATGGGCCATTTCACATCTAAATGAAAGTCATTATTCCCAATTCTACCGAACTGCATAATCTTTTCATCATCTTCTTTGTTTATTAATTGAAAGTTCTTAACACTAGCCATGGTAACCTTGCCATTGAAATTGAGCACATATGCTCCCACTTCATCGTTCCATTCCGGTGGTTTATTCTCAAGACAAGCAAGTTTGTCTGCATCGGATGTTTCTTGTTTGTAGCAATTTGCCATGCCATCACCCTTCTTGGTCGGTTGCCATACTTTGGCAGGATTGCCATTATCATCTACTTTACTAAAACAAACCTTCATTTTTCGTGGACCTTTCGACCCAAGTGAGGTATTTGCACCATACATGATGGCTCCTAATTCACATCTGATATCCATGCCATCATTCTTCTCGTCATAGTATGAATCATCATACTCGGGATTCTTCCCGTGATCATAAATCATATATTCCGTACCCAAAAAGTTACTCCGGAGCTTGCCTAGTATACCGTCACTAGTCTTATCATGATCATTCCTTGACATCGAAATGAGATAATTTGATGTCTTATTTCCGACTGCACAATAAGGTTGGAGATAAGAGAGGATAAAGGAGATGAGCTTAATAAACGCACAGTCCCATGAAAGTAAGCATCAAACAGATTCATATCTTACCTCGTTTCTTGGATGTCATGAGAAAAGTCTCCGTCTTGCCATTACTACTTTTGAGATAGATACGATACTCGGGGAATAAGGCATTCTTTATACCCTTGTTTCGTCTTATACAACACTGGATCATGCCATCTCCTTTTGGACATGGTCTCATGAGGAAGGTTCGCATATCATTAGGATCATCAAGATTAACATCATTAATAGAAGTGATCTGGGCCTCATTGACTTTATTAAATGGCAAGGAACGAGACGAAGTACTCTGCTGCATCTTGGAGTTCAACTTGAGCTCTGTAGGACTATTCACATCTGTCAACTCGGAAATTACAGTTGCACCTTCCCCATCGTCGTCTTTAGTTTCTTCTGTTGGCTGATGAAATGATGTCAAGTATCGTTGATAACCATTATTTCCCCCGTCTGAATATTGCCCGTAGGCATCCTCGTTATTATCTTCCCCCTTACCACTAGTAGTACTGCCGGCCGACTGACGACGACGCTCCTCTTTCCTGCGTTCTTCTGCAAGCTGATCAGCCTCAAACTTTACTTTTTGTCGTTCTAGTATCAACTCAGCTTCCATCCTTTGTATTTCAGCTCGTTTGTTGGCGGCTTCGGCATCCACTCTCTCCTTCTCAATCTTTTCAGCCTCAGCCTTGGCCTCTGCCAGTCTGCGTGATTCTTCTTCCAACCTTTGTGCAGCCTCATTTTTCTTTTGGGCAAGTTCTTGTTCCAACAATTCTTGTTCTTGCTCAAATCGTTGCAACTCTAAGCGACGTGACTCCTCTTCTTCTCTTTGTTTTTGTGCCATCCTAGCTTCCTCTTCACGACGAATTTGTTCAGCCTGTTCCCGTTGTTCAATCCTTTCCTTTGTCTTAATCTCCTCCCAAGCAAAGGCGTCAGCCATTGCAGCATTTCTGTGATGTGACGATGATGAAGTTTGTGGCCGTTCAAGACTGTTACTAATAAAACTATCATTCTCACTGTTCTGACTTCGTCTTTTTAAGGCAGCCTCTCTTTGTCTTCTTAATGCAGATGTCGACATGATCTGTTTACTTGCAAATGAAAACGAGAACGAGAATAAATAGGAAGACTAGTGCAGGAAATATAATGTAGTATCGTGTCTCCTCTTCACTAGGGAAGGCTGCCACCTCTTGAACTAACAACCCAACGAAAGAGAAAGAGTTGAGTGTTTGTCGATTCATCAAGCACAGCCAAGATGCAATATTTTTTTTTGGGGGTAGAGTGGGAGTCGATACACCAACACCATAGATCCTCTCTCTCTTCTTCTGATTTCGACCAGATACCATTCTATTCCCTCATCATCTAAAGATCATAACCCTAAACTCGTCATTCGTTTCTAGATATTCAAAACCAAACTTTTCATACAGCTTTATAGCTGGTAAATTATCATTATCAACCGATAATACTATTGGTATATCTTCATTTAACTCCTCACATAATGATTTTGTATATACTTTAACAGCTTGTAGCAATGCCATTGCAATTCCTTTACGTTGCATCTTTTTATCAACACTCATATTTGCAACATATACATGTGGTGTTGGTAATAGCACAGCTGGTAGCACGTTAGGATTAAATTTGTCTTCATTATCAGAAGTACTTGGTCCAGCTATGAGTGGTGCTCGTTTGCGTAATTGGGCACTAACAACACCCACAACTCCATTAGTTCTAGTAAATAACTGTGTATCATCGTCATTACTTTCTATATCATTATTGTAATCATATATTGCCATAAAGTAAGTCTCGTGACCATAATGTGGATTATTATTATATTTGTAGTCTCCATTATCATGATAATTCTTCATTATAAAATCTATAGCTTCCTCTTCTGATATAATGTTTGGTGGAGTTAGGTCCATTTGTTGTATGACATGTTCCCCAGCTGTTTTGCTAAATCCTCTAAATACTTTAACATCTAGTGCACTTGCTTTTAATGTTACTTGTTGTATGAAGAAGTCGTCTATATTTGAATCTGTACCACTACCGCTACTTGCAACATTGCTATTAGTGTTGGTGATGGAGGATGAAAGGAACACATGATGTTGTTGATGGATATGATTTGAGGATACCTTTTGATGACTACTGATGAAGGCCGCCGAGCTGATGCTAGGAAAACTAATACTTCCACTGTATGTTAGAGCTAATAAGAGTACTATCATTATTGACATCATACATCATCCTCTTCCATCAACTCTATCAATCTCCAATCCTCGCTCCTCCTCTCCTCATCTTGTGATGGGATCCGTTTGCTCGCCATTTGCAGAGGGTCGTCGGTCTTCCGAAAGATATGATGGAAGTCAACACACTGCAAACAATACTCTAGTAAAGCGACGAAGGTACTCATTGCAAGAGATTAAACAGAAGGACACAATGCTCGATCTTAGTCTTAGGAACACTCTTACTTTATCCGATTCTAAATATAACCCAATAATACGCTTCTCTTTAAAGCATATAGCACCAGGCTGACATAACAACTACACAATCCCGCTCTCACTTCCACTTCAGCCTAATTCAATTCAAATCATATCGAATGATACCTCCCCAAACTCGAGGCGAATAAGTAGCGCCTGAAAAGATTCCTGTAGTTCCAATACCCTCGCAGATCACAAAAGATTCGTCACTGGTATAAGTATCACCTTCTTTTGTACCAGCTGTGTATACTAAGCTGTTTGATGAGTGTACAAAGAATGATTGGATACTTCCACTTTTGATTAAAACAGGCTTTGAGAAGTCTTCAAGCTCAGTTGGCTGTCCCCTTTTCTTATGCACAACTCCTTGATTAGAGTAGATGAGCTCCCATCCTTGACTGCTTAGTTCATGGCCAGTATAACTTCCATTTCGAGTGTATACTTTAACTTCACCTCGTCCTTTTGACATGGCATTAATGACAAGAGATGTAACAGAAACATCTCGAAGCGCTAGTACACTGAACATATTACCACTCGACCCAAGATTGAAGTCAAAGGTTGTTGATATCTCTTTCCCAGAGCAATCAGCTGGACAAGACCTTGAGTCTTCTGTCATCTCACACACATTATCACCACATATTGCAGACTGTGTCTGATGAACATCGTATCTGACACGTTGGAAGTAGAAGGTATGACCATGAGTACTTCATATGCATATGAGAGACTGTATCAACTCAAGACACCTTACCTGACTATTCCTCCCCAAACTCTGGGTGAATATGTTCTACCATCAAACTTGTCAGTTGTTCCAATGCCTTCAAAGATTACAATAGAGTCGTCACTGGCAAACGGAACGCCTTCTTGAGTGCCAGCTGTGTATACCAAACTTTTAGAAGAGTGTACAAAGAATGATTGGATACTTCCGCTTTTGATCATGACAGGCTTTGAAAAGTCACCTAGCTCTGTTGGTTGTCCCCTTTTCTTGTGTACAACTGTAGGGTTTGAATAAATGAGCTCCCATCCTTGACTGTTCAGTTCATGGCTAGTGTAACTTCCATTTCGAGAGTATACTTTCACTTCACCCTGCCCTTTTGACATAGCATTAATGACAAGTGACGAGATAGCTAGATCGCGGAGGGCTTCTACACTGAACATGTTTCCACTTGATCCGAGATTAAAGTCAAAGGTGGTCACTAGTTCTTTCCTTGAGCAATCAGCTGGGCAAGACTCTGATCCTTCCGTCATCTCACAGATACTATCACCACATTCAGAGTCATCCGATCCACTGTAAATTGGGGATGTCGTGGGCCGCTTTGTAGGTGAGTCTATATTTTGATCTCCGTATGTCATGAACACATTGGCATAGGAAGGCTCAGCAGAGAGATTGATTTCCTTTACATGAATAGACAAGTCAATTCCATTCCTCCAGTTGGGCACCGTGTATGTCTCACCTTCTGATAGCTTTGCCTTGAGCCAGCTTTGAGAGTACCCAAGTCCATTGTTACCTGCTTGGGTAATCGTCACTTGATTTCGAGCATCGGCTGTATCTCTGTTGATGCCAGACGCTCTATTAAAACCAACAAACAAGTCAGTAGATGTACCACTCTCAATCTTGACAACTACAGGTCGATGATTTGGGTTGTTCTTGTAGTCATCTATACCAATGATTTGACCTAACCACGAGGTACCTCCATATACTCCAGTGGCAAATGTCTTTGTATCATAAGTGTGATCGTTGTACCATCCTCCGTGCCCTTGAGATAGCTGATAGTTCTTGGATGGATTAAAGCACATGATACCGCCTTCGTCTTCATAGTAGGGGTTGCCCATTGTGCAGCTGTGATCAGAGTAGGCTCGTCCATTAAGCCCGCCAGAGTGCTATGTGTTGAGAAGAAAAGGAGTAAAAGATGAGTCAGTTCATGATGAAAGGATAAGAGAAGCAACCCCTCTACCTGACACTCACAGCAAGGTTTAGATTATGGCCGATTTCATGCAACTGAACACTGCTATACTTGTAGTTATCTCCTTGATAGATACTCAGCCAACCATTGATATATGCATACTGTGGATAAAAGAGAAGATATACTCGGACATGAGATGAACTACTCTTCAAGCTAAACACAAGATGCCACCCATACTCACCGCGGCCCATCCACAATCTTTGTAACATCCTTCCAACACAAACATTACATTTTGAAAAGGTCCAGGCAGGGCAAGGCCCAGTTTGTTTTGGGTGGCTCGTATCAGCTCTGTGCGTATAGCTCGTCTATCATTTCCTAAGGATATTGGAATGTCAATCTCGATCACTCCTGGAGCAGCCAACTTATCTGATATGTTGATATCATATTCATTTGTCACTTGCAATTTGTCATGAGAACAAGCTTCTAGCTGAGACTTGATATTGACTTTATCACCACTTGTACCGAATATCTTATCAGATATCATATTGGCTGAGTCTGGATGAACTAGACCGCCAGAGTCCGTAACTTTTACTGCTAAGATTGGCTTCTTGCCTTTATATACTTGTTGAGCGAGACCACGATGTGATCCTTGTCCTCGTAGTGATCGTGACTGCCTTGGTGCCACTATAATCTCACCTGGAGGCAAGTAAACTGAGTCATCTCCTTCCTCGTTAATCAAATCAGTAGCCACAGCCACGGTCATCTCACCGCTGACAAAGGTTCCATTTCCATCATTTAAAAGGTCTTGCAATTGGGTGATTTGCTCATCAGGTCCTCGGAGGGGCACTGTTAAACCAGAGGATAATTCACATTCAAATTCTTCTCCATTCTCGTATATATCATTGATACTATTGGTGGCATTGTTGTTGTCTTGGAGGTAGCTATGTTGTACAGGGGTATTTGCTATGGCTATGATACTTTTGCATATATCAATACTATATGATAGATGCCTTTGTGATGACAGCAATGTATGGTTTGTTGACTAGGAAAGTTGTCTGTGAGATTGAAAGCATTATGAGATAATACAAGATGATACAGATGTGTGTAACTCACCGACGTTGTAGCCAAAGTGGGCCTGATACCCAAAGCCGCGGCTGCAATAGCTTTTTTCAAGATCATTCTAAATAGCAGTTCAGTTTATGTGTATTATCACTCTGTATCGACTTGGTAATTTATGATACAACCATCGATAATGCACATGAAACATGTTGAGGGCATTTAATCATCAAAATCTTTGGCTTGGGGTATTGTGAACGTCGAGTCTCGTGCAGATTGATAAACTCCGAGTAGGATACTTCACAAGACATCGAGTCTTTGAGGTGAACATAGGTTAAACGAAGATTTATGAAGATTAGAAGAGATGACTAGTATAGTCTGCTTCCAGATATCATTTGAACGTAGTACCTTCACATATAATGCTGATCAAACAAAGACAGAAAAGTTAAAGATGGGGAAAAGAGAAGGATAAAAATGTCAGAAAGTCGTCCACATAATATTGTCTAAAAGATTAATTCTTACAACCCAATACACCAACAACAAAGCTCACACCTTTAACATCTTGATAGGGTGGTCATTATCATAACTGATGGGGTAGTCTAACACAAACATAACTTTGACAGGGACACTTGTCACATAACATAAGGTATCTTGGAGGTATCCTCATCACATTTGACTTTCATACGATGGCACTTTACGATTGAAGATGTTGCTCTTCTTTCCATTGATATAACCAAGTCGAACGAAGTCATTTGCCCCCAACATTAATACATTTCCTTGAAGAGAACCCTCGTCAACAGTCATCTTAGCTGACATGTCGCAATCTACCAGCTCTTGTTCTCCGCCAGTTTCCAATAGTTGAATGTCAAGCTTACACTTCCCTTGTCTTGCCCAGGTGATGCCAATAATTCGTCCATAGGCGGTTGACTTGGAACCGATGCTAAACTGTACCAAGTCTCCAATCTCATATCGGGCACCACCTTTAGCACTTTTGATAGACTTGACTTGGCAAGTACTTGAAGTGCTATGCTCAAGAGACACTGAGTATCGATAATCGTCGTCATCATCTCCTTCCAATGGTAGGCATTTACGTTGAATAATAGACTGGTGTGCCCATGCCAAATCGAGAAGAGGGACATCCTCACCGATTACTTGCATTAGTTGACTGACTTCCAAGGGCGTAGATACGACGTGTGGAGGAAGAGTTGTGGACATTAGTAAACAGCAGTCGACTTCGATTTTACCCTTGCCCTTCTGAATATCGGTAAGAGTTTTGACCGTGGCACCACATGCAGTGAGAATCATTTTCCTGTAGAAACGAGGAGAGCAGGTGAGATGAGTTGAGTAAATCGTAATGTGTTTGTACAAAGACTGAATTGATATGAACTTACCAATCGTTTTCTTGGTTGGCAACTGCTAAAGCAATAGTCATACCTTCGAAGATTCTCTGTCCTTCTCCCCTTTTCATTCCAGGAGCATCATAACACCGAGCATTGGTTGCACGTTGCAATGGATAGTATCCTTTCGAAATATCCAATCCGAGAGGAAGTCTGTACTTGATGTAGAGATCACTATCAAATGCTTTGGCGCTTCCTGTTTCCTTGTACTTTTTATCCAACTCAGTAATCCAATCTTTATGCAGCATAGGTACACCCAGAGCAGCAGCATAGAGGTACTTATGCTTCCTCCAACTATTGGGATCAGCAAGGAAGAAGGACTTTCGATGCTGTGCATTGTCAATTGTTAGAGAGGTGTGATTGACTACTCGACCACCTAGCTGCTTAATCTTCTCTTCAATCTTAAAGTTAGCATCAATTCCACTGTAAAAGAAGTTAAAACCACTGAGAGGACCATTGTTGTTTCCTGGACTACGCCTGTTATTGTAAGAAGGAAGGGCTAAAGCATCAACTCCTTGAGTTTGAGATAGATGAAAAGATGGTCCATCATCATCCTCGTCGTCGTCATCCTCGGGCTTGGGCGTAGTTTTCTGCTTCTTGGACGAGGAGCTCATTCTCGTATCAGGTGTGATCTTGCTTGCTCTCCTCTTCTTCTTTGTAGTGCTCTTCTCAGCCTTCTTTTGTTGTGGGGACTTTCGTTTCGTAGTAGCAGGCTTGGATTCTTTGACAGGTGACTCCGATTCACCAGGCTGGAATGAACTCTTGGCCTTTCGTGTACGCTTGGAACCACTGACTCCGTTCTTTGCATCCTTATAATCCAGGTCTTCATCAACAGCACGTGTCAACACACCCAAAGTAACAGAGAACGATTCCTTGTGCTTAGTCAACAAATGAGAGACTTCTTTCATTGTATTGACTTCCTTGAGCACACTCAATGCAACTTGCTCTTCCGAAAGATAGTAGTCTTTACCCAACTTGCCCTTCACTCCCAACACGGAGTAAGGAGGTACAAAAGCCCAATTTCGACTGGACAAAGCTGCACTATACTTCTCGTAGCGCCAGTTTAATCCAACGTCTGCTCCTTGATCTTTCAGCCGAGTCCACAGAGGCTGGAAGAAGTGACCATTAAAACGTTCGTGGTCATTCTCGAGCATAAAGTTGGCAAGGATGTTAATACATGACTGAGCTGACTCGAGTGTCAATGACTTCGACTTGCCCAAGAGTTTAGAATCATCCATTGGGGCGTCTTCACTTTCCACAACTGCATATCCCTTGTGTGCAGGCTGTTCGCTACTTTTCTTCTTGGTCTGTGAAGGACGAGAACTCTTTGGGGCTGATTGGGTAGGCTTTGTCTTGGTTTCCTTGCTCTTAGTGGTTGATAAAGTCTTACCCTTGGTGGCTGATTGCGCTGCGTTTGCCTTGCTTGCCTTACTCTCACTAGAACGTCTACTTGGTAAATCTCCCCTCTGTCTTGCGGCGGCAATCACTCCATCACACTCATAGAAATGTACACCAAGCTTAGTGCCAGTATGAACTGCTCCATCTCGTGGTACATAGACTGAATTGAACAGTTGTTGGAAATAAGTTCATACATAGATAAAGGATATACACATAAAAAACTCACTCACCTTTATTGTACGGCTCGGGCCCAGTTTTGTAAGTCCATCCCTTTTCTTGTAATGTCTTCCAAACTTCAGATGAAACCAAATTATCATCACTATTGACAACCTTAACACTTGACCGTTTGGTAGTAGCAGAACGTTCCCCATTCTTCTTACTTTTGGCACTACTCTTGTTTGAAACAAGTGATGTTTCAACTGAAGAGGTGTCAGATCTACTTGCTGAAGTGGTCGATTTGGGTTTGGATTTCGGCTCTACCTTCTTCTTCTTTTCAGAGACCTTCTTCTCGGGCACCTTCTTTTCCTGCCTTGATCCACCATACGATTTACGACGTTTCTTATTACTGGCAGCAGGGGCAGATTTTAGAGCTGATATAGGCACCTCGTCATCTTCACTTTCACTATCACTTTCCGATTCAGATGGTAGTTCCTCCTTCTTTCTCTTTTTGCTCTTAGTTGCCGGCTCATCAAGAGTAGGTGATGTAGCACCTTGGATTTGCATTTCTTTTACTCTCTCAATCACAGCAAACTGCTCTTTCAATAGGCCATTCTTTTCCTGGATAACTTGCTCCTTCTGCTTGATAACGTCTTGAGCATTCTTCAGCTGTATCGACAGCTGTTTCTTCTCACTCTTGAGCTTCTTCATGGCAGCCTTATGAGATTTCTTGAGTTCAACAATCTCATCTGACAACGCTTTACGGGAGGAGAGTTCCTTAATCTCCTCTGCACTAGGCAATACTGCCTTGATTTCTCTGAGCTGCTTCTTAATCCGTGCATCAGTTTGACTAAGTTGATACTGATTATTATTGTTTGCATTATTATCAATGTTATCGTCGCTGAATTCCTCCTCGGACGATGAGGACTCAGACTCATCGCCTGCCGATGTGGACGACGAGTCATCAGCTGTTGTTTTCGTTACAGGCTCATATCGAAGAATCTTGGGCTTGATTTTCTTATCCTTCTTCCTGCTAGCAGATTTAGTAGACTGATTAATCTTTCGTAGTGTAGAATTATCACGTGCCGAGGAACGAGCAAGGCGTTTGAAATTCGATGGACGCTTCTTTTCAATGTTATCGTCAACCTCGTCATCTTGTGTGTTTTCAATTGGATCTGTCTTATCATAACTGTGCCCATTGCCTGACAAGGACTCATCGTCATCAGACGATGAATCGTCATTTTCTGCAGCAACTTGCTTCTTGTTATTGTTCAGGGGTGACTTCTTGGTAGGCTTATCGGAGAGGGAAAATGGCATGAGTAAACGAGGAGAGTTATTATCCTCCTTGTCCTCCTTGTTACTGTTGCCATGACGAGTACTAGACATCCAGGTGGTTGTTTCGTCTTTATTGGTAGTCTGACGAGACGGGACTTTAGACTTCTTGGCAGCAGGCTGTTGTTGTGTTAGCTCTTTTGCTGTGGGGGCATCTTTATCATCCTTCTTACTTCTCTTGGGAGAATCATCCTTGTTAGCCGTCGATGATCTCTTGGGAGATGGAGAGGCAGCAAGCAAGTCTTGAGAGTACAATTGAGTCTCAGTTTCTTCTCGATCATCATCTTCCTCCATTGCATCATCCTTCTTTGGGGCGTCATTTGAGGGAGACTTTTCCTTGGGTGCTGCATCCTTCAAAGAAGATTCGTTGCCATTGGCATTATCATCATCAGGGTAAGTGATGGGTGGCGAGCCGTCTTCTGGGGTATGTTTCATGGCCTGGAGAGCGCCATCATCATTACCTTTGACCTCCTTCTCCACGACGATAGTTTCGTCTACTGGCTTATCATCAACAGGAGGTTCATCAAGAGGAGGTTGTGTCTCATCTTCATCATCAGGTTCACCATCGACATTCTTCTCCTCAGCAAGTTTGGCAACAGCTTGTTGACTTGTCGCCTTGGGTTCGTCTTCCTTTCCTTCTTTATCTGCTTTAGGGGCATTATTTTGAAGTTGGGAAGAGGCAGCATCAACAAGTTGAGATGGTCCCGTGGGTAGCATTTGTGTATCACCCCCATATAATGACCATCCTTCGCTAGCAGTACCGACAATTGTATCCCCAGTACCCTCCACTTGTTCATCATCGTCGTCATCGTCTTCCTTCATTTCGGCATCAACGGGGGGTTTGGTTGCATTTGTATTTTCTTGATGACTAGGGGGATGTTCTTCTACTGCGGTATCGTCTTGATCTAATTGATTAGAATCATTAGCGTTGGACTTTGAACGAGAAGAGTCTTGTTGCGAGGAGGCCTTTTTCTCTTCATTTTCAGGGTGCTGTTCTAGGGCAACTTCCTCGCTCTTTTCAGTAGAAGACAAATTGGCAACGCCCTTTCCTACTTCTTTGGATGTGTTATCAGTAACCTTGTCCTCTTTTACATCCTTCTCTTCCTCCGACAGCCCGTGATAAGCAGAATCATCATCGGCTAAATGTGTAAAGGCCGTGTCGCTCTTTTTGTCAGGAGACTTTGCCACAGAAGAATTTGGCACTTTATTATTATCATCACGAGGTGGCACATTTTGTTCAGGCTGAGTTGGTTCGGTCAATCCTGATAATGTCATATGCTTATGTTGAGAATCAGTCGCAACTGTTTCAAGCATGGGATGGTTTTCGGTACTAGCCTTGTGTGCATCAATAATATCTTGAGCAAAGTTCACTTCTCCACCACCATTATTCGCCACGACGGCGGTGGCTGCACCCTTGGATGTGCTTTTATCATCTTCCTCATCACTAACATCATCATCCTCATCAACTGCCTGGGTTAATAATCCAAATCCACCACCACCACCCATTTCACTATCACCCTTTGAGTTAGAGTTATTATCAGCAGTAGTTTCCTCCTGGGTTTTAATCGATGCACCATCATCCTCACCCTCGATGTCGTCATCATCGTCAGATTTATCACCATCCTTATTAAATGCAGCTGTTGTCTCTGAAAATAAAGATCTTTGAACAACAGTTTCCTTGACAGGGCCTTCCTCGGTGGCGGCTTCTCCATCATCAGCATCCTTCAGGAGTTTAATCGTTTCACTGTCCCCAGTCTTCTCTGTCTCTGCCTCCTTAAAATTCTCATCATTAATCATTTTATCCCCATCCATTTCTACTTCAGTCAACTCATCCCCAACCTTCTCTACTTCCTTATCAACATCCATATCCTCCATTTCTGCTGTTGGCTTATCTCCATTAACCATGAAATTGTCCTTTCCCGCTTCCTTATCCGCCTCAACATCATCCATCTCAATAACTTTATCATTCACCACCTTTTCAGCCACTTCCTTCTTCTCAGGTACATTAATATCCCCACCACTCTCTAAAGGAGAATCATCACTACTATCCTGCAAATTATCAGCCTGCGTGGCAAACGTAACCAATGCCTCCTCAGATGCAGTTAATGATTGCTGTTGTGATGAATTATTAGCACCACCGCCGCCAATTTCGGATAAGGCTTGAGTTTGTAATAATGGTTGTGTACTTGCTGAGAAGTTATCTCCTTCCTCTGCTGCTGCTCCTGCTTCTTCTTCGGGTGGTGCAACTCCGGCAGTTGACTCTAATTCAGGCTGAGAATCTTCAGTTTCCTCTGGTTTATCTTTGGAAGGTGCACCTTCTTGTGAACCTAATTCAAATTGTTTATCTTTAACTTTGGTTGTTGAAACATCATCAAAATCTAATGTTGTACCAACATTATCAAATGGATTTAAAGTTGATGGCAATGGATCATCACCTTCTTTATCCTGTTTATTCTCTCTATTCTTATCCATTGCAAATGGATTCTTAGTAGTTGATGCACCATCAATTTTCGCAGGAGATTTCTCATCAGGTGAACTTGAACTATTATTACTCTCCTGACTATCACCACTCTGCTGTGCAGCACTATACTCCTCCCAACAAACTTTACAATAATAATCACCAGGATTGTCAATGTCTTCTTCACAATTATTACGACTACCACATGTTTGACACTTTGGTTGTGCTGGTGACGTAACACTTATTTGTGTTTTATTATTCTTGTTATTGTTGTTACCACGACGAACGTTGGATGTTTTCTGGGTGGATGGTGAGAATGGAGAAGGGGGGTTGTATGGTTCACTGTTACTACTATTATTATTATTTAGTGACATGGTATAACTCTGTTTCTTCTTCTTTTGTGGAGTTGCTCTATTGTTATTTAGTGTCGGTGCACCTTGTGTTTGTGTTTGAGATTCTAAAAAGCATATGTTTATCGTCATGTATAAAATTTATGAGGGAACTTTATAGACCACAATAATTACAAGCTATTGAACGATAGTATTAAGGGGTCTAATTCTACACTCCTCGATTATTAGTATCTACATATCACTTTGATCGGTCTTACTCAGTTAAAAAGGACAAAATCTTGAGGTGAACTCTATGGAGGCCGTTGACTCGCTATAATTTAAATCCCCCACACAACTGTGATCAATAATTTGCAACACATCGATGGGGGCTTGCTGAACATGGCGGCTTACTCTACTTCAAGACTGCACAGGAGTATACCAAGATGTAGCTTGCAACTTAACTGCATAGGGCTATATTATACGTCTCATAAAATATATAATGTAGTCGAGAAAGATAACACCTAACTATATATATCTCTACAACCAATATTACACATCACTCATATTCATCATGACTCGACTAAGTATGCAGGGAACAAAGAGTACTAATACAGCGTCGTTAATGGTAGGAAGTGATATCATCCGTATGATTCATGCTAAGAAGAATAATAACAAGAAGAATGATGACGACGCCGCCGACAGGATACCATCCTTGATTGTTAACGACGACGATAGTACTAGTGTTATCGATGACGATGATAGTAGCAATGTTATCGACGATCAAAACTATAAGAAGAACGATATAAGTGAACAATCATTGATTACTACTACTGCTACTACTACTAATGAAATGAAGAAGAGCCAACTCTCTACAAAGATGCTAAAGCTATCAAGTGGAGTACGAACTTCACTTCTTCGTAAAGCAAAAGTTGCAGCATCATCTGAATCTGAAACTCATCGGCCTGCTGAGAAGAAGAAACAGCGTTCATATATGAGGAAGAGTACTTGGGAAAATGCATACTTATCTAATATGATTATTGGATAATGTAGATAGTAGGTGTGTCGCTTGCCGAAGAGGAGAAAAAAAGAAGTATGAAAAAGATACCCAACCGATACCAAACAATCAGCGGCAGTGGATGCTAAATGAGTAGGAGTATAGGAAAGTTAATGCACATAGTAAGAACCTAAATATAGAAGAGAGTTATTAACAAAGAATACTACTTGCAGTTATTGTACCACTTTATATGTAGGATACCGTCTAATTTACATCATATATTTAATTTTAATCTGCTTATTCAATCTTCTTCTTCTCATCATCAGCATGCTGCTTTGACTCGATCAATTTGGCAGCGATCCCTAAGTACAATCCAGCAAATACCAAGCCAATACTAAACCATTGATATATATCAAGCACATGGCCGAATTGATATACACTAAGCAATATCGTAAAGAACTTTCGCGTTGTTGTTATTGTCGTCGTTGTCAATGGACTGAAATGATGTATTGTTAAGAAGATGAAGACTTGTCCTAAAGACGCAGAGAGATTGAGTTGAAAAAGCAACCAGATATATGTTCTATTCTTTGAGAATATCATATCCATACCAAGTTGGAGCTGACCCGTGTAATGGGAAGCTACTAGCAGCACTATTGTAGCATAGACATTTAACCATAACATTGTATCCATAGCACTTGGAGTTCGATAAGTGCTTGACTTTCGTTTCAATGTGCTCTGACATCCGGCCATTATACCATCCATAGCAAGTGATAAAACCTTGAGATAAGTATGAAAAGTGTAAGTTCACATTGCATCATGACAAACAAAGAAACAGCAAAGAAAGAACGCTAAAGATACTCACAAGTAGAGCCAATCCATAAGGTGAGTCTGGCTTATCTTCTTTAACACTGTCACTACCAGTTGATGATTGCTTGTTCAATTGAATGTATTGAAACAGCAGTATCCCAACAGTAATCAATATAGCTCCGACCCATTCCAACATATTGACACTACTCTTTGCATTATTATTACTCATCTCCTTGACATTGGTATCCTTATTTCTATAACTTCTCCAAGTATCAAGTAACCAGCCGACTATCATAGTTGGTATTAGTTTACTACTCTTAGCCAGTACACATGTTGGGTATGAAACATAATGCAAACTTTCATTAGATGCTGCCATGGCCGAGAGGTATGTTAGTGATGTTAATATGATGAGTGGATGATTAAGTTTGCCTTTTGTTTCTTCCGTGGTTGCGTTGTCAGACTTGAGTATCGTGGGACCAATCATAGTCCATATCCATGCAATGAGAAACGCGGAAAAGGTACCTGTTGCCAATAAGAATAGAGTAATGCTTTGTTTTGCATCTCCATCTTCTTTGTCGTCGCTGTTATCGATATCGAATACACGTTCCTGTTTTATGCCATACCAAAGATAACATGATGTTATACCTGTAGCACATAAGAGCAATAGTAATGGACGATTTTTGCTTGATTTAGTTGTCATATTCTTTTGCAATGATGGAGAAGAATTGTGATGGGTAGGTGATTTGCACATCTCATCCAAAATTATGTTTTGATAAATCAATGGAGGCTTAAAGCTGGGTTCTTGCAATGAATCTCTACCGCCAGCACCACTGATACTACTGTGTTGTATACTACCTTACAACTAAGAATGATATCACTACAACTTCTTCACGACAGTATAATAACAATGTCACTACAACTTCGTCGGCCGATAATCAATATAAAGATGAGTTTGTTATTCCTCTCTAACACATTTGCCATCAGCTTAGAAACTTCTTACATATTTCTACTGAAACTTTCGATTTCTCTCAGCCATAAAATCCGTTATTACGATACTTCATTACTTATTAGTATCAACTACGCCGTTCATTCTGTTGCAGTGGAAAAGGGGGTTGTAATAGTATACATGAAGCTACTATTTAGTATCGGCGCATAGAGTGGTACATAGATATTTGCAGTATAGAACATAAGAACTTTTTTCCTAAAGGTTTATGTTGCAACGGTGTGTGGTGATAAACAAAAGAGGTATACAATAGTAGGTTATAACGGTGTCTGTTAGTAAATAAACAATGGGCGGAGAAGCGATACAAGTTGCTGTGAGAATTAGACCATTCTTAACATTCGAGGCTGGTAGTAAAAGTTGTATAGATGTATTACCCAGTGAAGATGATCAAAACTCCTCTTCTACATCTACCACTAATAAATTATTATTACAGGGTAAATCAGTACATATAGGATATCATCGTCATCACAATCGTGACAGCAATGGCAATAATGGTGGTGGTAGACAATCATTAGATAATGGACATACATTTACATTTGATAAGTGTTTCTCAGGATTGGCGAATCAAGTTACTATATATAAATCATTAATAGCACCATTATTGGAGAATTGTTTGGAGGGGTATAATGCCACGGCGCTTGCTTATGGTCAGACTGGTGCTGGTGAGTTGTTTTGTGTATTGGTTTGTGTTTAGTTGGTTGATTGGATTGGCTGTTTGTTTGGTGGTTGGCTGGCTTGTATTGTGTTTGGTACTTTTGTGACCTCGTTGTCTGGTTCCAGCTTCCAACTCCTAACTATATGTTTGATGATCTATTTGCAATTCTACAAATAGGTAAAACATACACAACATTAGGACCAGCAACATCACCCGACTTCTTTGCACCACAGAATAAAGATAAACATACACAAGAATATGATGCAGTGGGTATGTTACCGCGTGCATTGCGTGATATATTTAACAAGTTGGATGAAAAGTGTCATACTTTAAATAGTAACAATGGTGCTGAGAATGATTGTGAATCATCGAATGATACAGCTACTGGTGAAATTAGCAGCTCGACAGATGGTATACCTCCTGCTACTAAATCTCCGCCACCCAAAAGTAGACCGAATACCAACCTCAATGGCAGTAGCAGTGGTAGTCAACCATTTGAATATACAGTAAAACTTCAATTTCTTGAACTATATGGAGAAGAAGTACGTGACTTACTAGCAACAAATTCATCAAAACAACAAAAGATTATAATTAGAGATTCAGCTGGTGATGCTGAAGCCCTGGGTGCATCGACAATACCCGTTAATACAGCATCAGAAGCAATGGTATGTCTAACAAGAGGAATGTTACGACGTGTCACCGGCGCTACTGCCATGAATGCTGAAAGTTCAAGAAGTCATGCTATCATGTCTGTTATTATTGAACAAACTACCCGTAGTACATCTGAAGTGGAAGGAGAAGCTGTTATTAATCAAAAGTCTAAATTCAACTTTGTCGATTTGGCAGGTTGTGAAAGGGCCAAACGTACTAATGCAAAGGGTACACGAATGAAGGAGGGCATTAACATTAACAAGGGATTGTTGGTATTGGGTAATGTTATATCAGCACTTGCCAGTGGCGATCCGAAGAAGTTTGTGCCATTCCGTGATAGTAAGTTAACAAGATTATTGCGAGGTAGTTTGGGAGGGAATCATAAAACACTCATGATAGCCTGTGCATCGCCGAGTCATAAGAATGCTGAGGAGAGTTTGAATTGTTTACGATATGCCAATCGAGCTAAGAATATACAGAATAAGGCTACCATTAATGTTGATCCACATTCAAAGTTGGTGAATACGTTAAAGGGGCAGGTTACTGCTCTTGCTGGTGAATTGTTAAGATTAAGTAATCGTGGTGGTGGTAAAGTTGATAATGAACGGTTTACTTTAGACTTATTGGAGGTACTTGTTAAGGGTGGTAAGGATGCACAATCGATTGCCATTGGAAATAAGGATAAGACAACAACCTCTGCAAATGGTGAGCCTACTTCTGACACCAAGGCAGTGACGTTGTCATCTGCCAGTGATCTTACTGCCGAGCTGGAAAAGACTAAATTAGCCTTGAAGGTAAGTCAACAGCAGCTTGCAGACAAATCGGAAGAGTTGGATAGTCTTCGACTTGTTTCAGAAGCCAGTACTACAACGGCTGTGGTGGCATCAACACCATCCAGGGGCACATATTCAGTTGCCACCCCATCTAAGGCAATTGGTATGGGACGTGATGAATCTATTCAAGACATATTGACAACATTATCAACCGCTGAAGACGAAGGGTCTGACGTTGTGGGTACACCATCTCCTGACGCTAACAATGGCGAGGAGCAGCTTCAGTCAGAACAAGTTCAAGAATTATCAAGCAAGTTAGAGACGCTTACTGAAGTACTCAATGAAAAATCAGAAATGTTGGATGTAGCATTAGAAGAGAATGAAACATTGAGAGAACGGTTGCGTGATACCCCTGACATTGATGAGGAGACGATACATTGCATTATCAACAATGTAGCTTCCTATACTGGTCAGAGAATGGACGAAGAAGGTGATTGTTTGTCAGTGTCATCAAGTACCTCATCTTCTGAAGAAGAGGAAGAAGATGAAGGCAAGAAGGAGAAGAACGAAGAACTGTCAACCTTTGCTTCTGCTATGTTTAGTACTGGTAAATTCCTTGTGGATCGAGAACTATTCGAAGATTCTATTGTTTGTTTCGAAACCGTTCTCGAGGTACGGAGAGAACTGTACGGATGGGATGACCCTCTCGTCGGTGACGCGTTGCATATGGAGGGCTTTGTTCGTTCAAAGATGGGTGATTATGACAGAGCATTGATGTTACTGTGGGACGCTCTGAGAATAAGAAAGATTACATCCGAGCCGTTGAAGATTTCAGCTACTCTTCGTTTACTAGCTGATTTACACT
>Ga0075439_12957_pt1 | contig 25375 bp, 19 predicted proteins | sample MintriSingleCell_FD_74264 | JGI IMG/M metagenome (GOLD analysis project Ga0075439, IMG submission 74264) | Marine eukaryotic communities from Monterey Bay, USA to study complex ecological interactions - Minidiscus trioculatus JGI Plate_4_G5... | ecosystem: Environmental > Aquatic > Marine >... | reverse complement strand
TTCCCCGAACTTGTCCCCGAACCCCCAAGGTGAGTTCCCCAATGCCTAACCACTATTCAGCGCTATTGCCACTTTCCGCGCGGCAATTACAAACAATATCATTAGAGAAAGTTGTAGTGATTGATAGGTGAGTAATAGTGTTAGTAGGTTATTAATTGGTAGCGGCGATTTGATCATCTGAAACGAGAAAGCTCCCGATTTGGTGATGTCACTTTTTGATATTATTACATGTATTCAAGACACCTTTTACTGTTGTTTATTAGTTGTTGACTTGACGTTATTGCAAACTATGTTGCTTTGTAGAGATAGATGTAATGAGTGGGTGTATTGAAAATTTATATAAGTTCTCTCGGTAGGGGCGGCGGCGGCGGCGTTATTTTAATGATACTGCATACAGAGAAGGCTTCATGCATTCCACATCAAAAATTCTCAACTCCTCTAACCATGTACCTTATCCTCTCTCTCTCGTATATATCCTTTAGATATACAAGTACAAATATAACATAGACATAATATCAGCCATCATGGATTCACCACCACCAAATAATAACAACCCCAACGGCAATCAAGCCGCTAGAGCGAAGGAAGATGCAATCAACCGCCCACCAAATTCGAATAATATGAATGAAAATGGTGAAGTTGATATGATTAACTTACAAGATAATGGATTAGTAGTTGTTATGTTTTTAATGAGTGTTGCCGGGTGGATGCTGAGGGAACGGTGTGTTTGTTAAAACAATTAACACCCATAAAAAAGTGACACACGTCTTGTTCATAAGATGTTTATTTATGTATTTGGGGATTAGGAGAGTGTAATTTGCCGTATCAGTTATATACGTCTTATCCGTAGGTGGTAGGGGGTATGATATCATGTACTCCCGGCCTTTTATCTTAGGGAGGGGGACGTATGCTGGTGGAAATTGCATGGGGTGTAAAAGTTGAGGGTTGGGGATTAGAGTCTCCGCGGTCATTATGTATATTAGATAAAGAGGTTTTAACCTAAGCCGTGGTATTATTACCTGCAAAAGAATAATTACTTTAGGGCTTTGCATTGTGCTAGTGATCATTATTAGGCATATGTCTTAGTTATCTTAAGATGAGGGGAGAGTTTAAACTCAGAGTTTAATTCGGATTATTAATACCTTTACAAATAAATATCTCGGGATTCGTCTGAATGGATCAGGTATGGCTCGATTAATCTAGAATCAAATGGTTGAGGGAGGTTATATCACAGTAGCCTCATAGGTTACATTTACAAAATGTTGTTTTCGTCATCCAAGGCAGCGTCTTCTTCTCGTTTTTGGTAGCCGCCGCACCGATTGCAAGTAAGGCGATGCATCACTTGATTGCTCATGCATGTTCCCCTGCACCAATACGAGAAGAGAAAAGGAGGTAGTGGTACACTTGTTAAAGTTGGAAGTGGCCTTTAAAAGTTACGATCACCACGTTCACTCATCTTATTACCACTCCCCCTAGGATTCTCTTCCTTCCAATCATCCCATTCTCTATCCAACTTGGCACTTGCCTCTACTAATTCTTCATTATCTTCTAATCCATCATTAACTAATTGATCATATCGTTTTGGTTTATATATAGCCTCAGCTTCTGCTAACTTTTGATTTTGAGAACGTTGGATTGCCTCGGATCGTTCACGGTCGGCTAATTCGTCTAATGACATTGTTGGTAAATTCCATGATGGTTTGAATATACCCTCTTTTATATTTTGTCGATGTGGTAATTGTGATAATGATGATGGTGGTGCTGATGATGTAGTGGAAGTTGATTTAAGTTGTCCATTGGATAATGTTTGTTTGGTATATTCTAATTCACCTGTTAGTGGATTTTGGGTGATTTGTGTCATACTCATTGGTTGTTGTTGTTGACTTCCTCCTCGTGACCCGTTAGCATTGTTTGGACCTGAAGACATTCCAGCAGCAGAAGCAGTATGAGAAGACAAACGGTTCATCCGACCATCACCCATACCACTCATTCTCGTTTCTTCCATCTTTATACTCATATCTAACATATCCAATTCATTCCTTGAACTATACAATTCTTCCAAACTTTCCTCAGCATACAACTTTAATTGTTCAATATATAATGTACGTATTAATGATTCATAATTATGATTATCAAATGTTTCTTCATGTGAAATGTTTAAACGTGATCGCTGTTGTAGTTTGGATTGTAGGAGCTGTGTTTGAGTTGAGAGGGCTTTTTTACGTTTATATCGTTGTATTTTCATTTCACGAATTTGGGATGGATTCATTACCAACTTTACTTCATTTCTATTTCCATTGTCACCTTCTTCTGCTGTTGTACCTCTATCACTACTACTGTTCATATCATCCATATCTAAATAGGTATGATATTCTTTAATGGTATCATCTGATAGTAACACATCATCCTTGTTATTATTATTTTCACTCAATTGTTCTAATCGTTTAAGATATGAATGATAATATTCCATTGCTCGAATAACATTCTGCTTTCGTAGTTTCGATGGACTTGTTGTTGAACTGACTGTATTCATACTACCATTTCTATCATTGCTCTCCCCATCATTATCACCACTAGCAGTCTGCGGTTGTGGAAAGTAAGTAGGCAACATTAAAAAAGCACGTCCCAATTGATAATCAACACTAAGTAACTCTATTGTTGATGTTGATATATCATCTAATATTTCGTTATTGGATATTAAATTGTTGTGGGATATTTGGGTTTGTAACTTTGTTAATATTGATATTGATTTTTCAATTGGTGTTTGTTTGGGTGAGGGGGAGAGTTTGGTATCTTCGTTGCTGTCAGCCTTGTCATCATCGTTGGGTATATCAGTAGCAGTAATATCACCATCTAATAAACCAATTGATAATGCCAACGCCTCTGATAGAGAGGTTATTCCTGATGATAATTCATTGTCTGTCATTTTTTAATGAGAATTGCAAATTGTAAATAAAACTTGATGAAAAAGTCGTGTGTAGGTGTTCTTTCAGCCGGTTTCAGAGTTGACAATATGGCGTTAAAGGGTAGAGTAGAGGTCTGGAGTATGAAACGATTGATGATATCAACTGACGATTGAATGGTTGAATAAAAGTTGAATAATAATCTGCCATTACACTCTCATAATAATTTGAGGGGTATCCTTTTTTTCTCCCCAAAGCAAAAATCAGCAAGGCAACCCCCCCCCCCATAATAAATATAAAGTGACGCCGGACGCAATGCCTCCCAGTATATCAGCATCATCAGATACTACTACTACCGACGGTGGTGATATAATCTCTCGTATCTATCTCATTCGGCACGGTGATAGGTTTGATTATGCGTAAGTACGGTAATGTTTTTGTATGTATGTCATTTTTTTTCTTGTTGATGACCACACAATTTCTGTACATATATCATATGTTCTTATGTTGGTATTTCGTCTCGTTTTGTTTGTATAATGTATGATGTGTATATATATATATATATGTTACATTTTATTATATTTGTTTCTGACTATCATATTATATCATATCACACACACCTAAGTAACCCATCCTGGCTCGACTCTGCAAAGGAACACGATGCATTAATTACCGATCCACCACTTTCAGCATTAGGACATCGGCAAGCACAAGAAACAGCTGATCATTTATCAAAGATTACCACTGATAATAATGTACATCAGATATTAGTATCACCATATTTGAGAGTTATCCAAACGGCATGTCCTACATCCAATGTGTTAGGAGTACCTATCAATATTGAATACGGCTTGAGCGAAGCGCATGCCACTCCGGGTAGTGTATTACCATCCCCAAAAGAACGCTTTCCTTACTTTCCACAAATCTCAGTCAATCACAAATCATTACTCGAAGTTCTACCAACACCGGGATATACTTGCCCAAAGACTGGTCATCCATGTGAAGCATTTGCAGGACGGTATGTTCAACGTTTGGGAGAGTTTGCATCTATATTAGAGACAACTTATCACGGCAAGTCGGTAGTATTATTCTCTCATGCTGCATCAGTTGCCTTAGTAGCTGCTTTACTCAAGTGTAGTATGAGGAGTTTAAAGTTTGCACCCTGCGGTATCTATCATTTAGAAAGAAGGGGGAATGAAGGTCCATGGACATTACAAAGGAATGGCGAAAGTAATGAGGAGTATGTCACAGAGAATTCCCCCACGACGTATCCATGGGGTTTCTCAGAGAAACATTTCAATGAAAGAGAGGGTAAACCACCATATCATGGAAGTTCAGAGGGGATTGACTTAGATTACTTTGTAGAGAAGGAAGGAGAGTCTAAAATGTAATGATACGAACTTTTGAACTTATGGATTTGAATATGAGTGACTCTAGGTAGTTGGATTCACATCACATAATCCCCTTAATTTATTCTAACTTTCCCTGCACCCACATCTTAAAGTCTCCAATCCATACTAGCATCCTCCCTCTCCTCTTCCCACCAAGTAGTAGTCTTATATCCCGTCCTCAAGAAACCAAATAATGCACCCTCATCCTCCTTCTTGGCAATAGTACCATCCTCTCTTAATGCATCAGTCAATTGTTCTTTAAATTCCCCTAAAGCAGGCCGAACATCATTCCCAACTACCTTACGATACCGTCCTGTTCCCGTATCTAATAATGTTTGAAAATGTCCAGGATACGAACGGAAGATACATCCCTGAAAATTCACAATGAATGGTGGTTTATCTACACTACGACTGTATTGTCTTGTTCGTAAGTAGTAGACAGGTTTCACACGTGATAGGAACCGATCTTGAAAATCTTTCCCTGGAAATGCCGGTGCACCCAAATCACCTCTCAATACATCCAACTTCAAATTATAAAATACAATAACAGGTGATTTGCCATTCTCATCGGTTTCATCTTTAATTTGTTCATATAATTCTTCAACATCTGGTAACTCTTGTGCCGAAGCACCAATAATAACATACATACTTGTATTCTCAATTGGTTTGGTGGTGCCACCACTACCACGTCCCATTAAACCAATTAATAAATTTTCAGGTTTGAATAATCGTGTGTCACCCTCGGCACTTCGTCGTAAGCTTGTTAATGTCACACCTGGGAATGGATTTGTAGTCATTTCTAAATCCTCAAGCATTATATTACATTCACTTTCATCTGGTAACATAATGGCAACATTGTTTTGTGTTCCCGTGGTTGCGAATGATTTAGCAAAGTCTAATGCCAAGTTAACATTAGCCTTGGCAACATCATAGGCAGAGACATCATCCATTTCTAATACATTGGCAGGTAATGGTGGGAATTCAATTTCAAGTAAATTATATCCATCATTAATTGCACTTTTTGTTGCTGAGACTGATGCACGTTGTAATTCAAAGAATGATGATGGAGGCGGGGTATTGTCGGCTGATGCTTTCACTTCCTCGGGTGTTGACCCTCCTTCTATTGTTGGTGCTGGTATGTTCATATACAGTGGAGATATTATGCATTGTTGTTGTTTTTGTTTTGATATTGAGTTTATTGTTGTGATTGATGAATGAGGAGCGAAAGCTTGGACAGAAGAGAGACCGCAGACAAGCACGGCCACAGTGGCAGCTATATTTCTATTGACCATGGTAGGTGCTTGTGTATTGTATTGTAGTAGAAGAAGATAGGTATGAAGAGCCGCCGCCGAGCAATGCAGAACGCCAAAACAACTCAGTAAGAAAAATGCTGACTGGATAGGTGGGTCCTTTTAGTTTATGAATGATCTACGTATTAACCTGGTACGAAGATACCTTATCGTATCCTTTATATAGCGTATCCAAGCGGCCTATTGCTCCTGCTCGTCTATCCATTGCAAATATCATCTGTACGCGTCTTTATATAGCTTTATCACTGTGTTATATAAACTTCATAATTAATCCGGGCGGCTGATCTGTAAAACAGCAATCATACAATCCTTTCAAATTGTTACAAAGATGACTAATAAATATTACTATACGACCAGCCTCCTAATTATCAATATAATATTGCTACAGCTATCAATACAATCAACAACGGTTACAGCTAGTGCTGGTAATTATGATGAAACATATAATATGTATGCAAACTTTGATAACAAGGATAAAAAGCAGAGTAAAGAGAGTAGCAAAGAAGAAGAGAATAATAGCAAAGTAATATCATCAATAATACATCCAACATCATCTTACATACGATATTTACAGTTACAATTAGATGATATAAATTCACAATTACTATCATCTACTGCTGCTAACTTGCATAACGATGAGGGGGCTGATGATGATGGTGGTATTAATAGAAGACTACGTCATTCCTCGGACGAACAGGCAGATGCTATTCTTCACGATGATTATAATGATTACGAAATATTAATAATTGAAAGAGATATAATACAACATGAATTGAACATTGCTATATCAAAGTTAGTTGATAGTGGAAGTGCGGCGTATACTACCTTGATGGAATTTGCACCCCCTTCTCTTCAAAATGATAATCTGCATGATGATACTCTGCAAGACGCTCATCCCACAGAAGCTCAGCCAGACGATCATGACAGTTCATCAGCTACCAACAAGAGACATAGAGTATTGAAACAACGAATACAAAGAAAGTTAAGTCAACATAATAACATTATACAAGAATATAATAGTAATTATAGAATGTATAGCAAGTATGAATGGTCAATTCGAGATGGTAGAGAAGAGACTACTTATGGGAATAGTGCTAATGAAGGATCGGGTCAGCGTCGATCAATGGTTGTTCCATTGCCAACAACCGACGAGGAAGAAAAAGAAGGAGCTCTCAATAATGTTGGCACAGCAGCCACCACTATAATAGACAATGAGGATACCAACAATAACAACAACAACAACAACAACCAAAGTAGAAGGAAGACACAACAAACGAAAAAGAAGGGAGGACTATTCAACGCCTATCAAACCTCACCATTACATCAAGGATACGGTACACACTACGCAACCATATGGGTAGGCACCCCGTCCCAACGCAAATCGGTAATAATCGATACCGGATCACACTTCACCGCCTTCCCATGTAAAGGCTGTGAAAACTGCGGTGAGGAACATCATACCGATAAATACTTTGATTATGAAGCCTCCACGACATTTCGAAAGTTATCCTGTGGACAATGCAATGCAGCACAATGTGAAGATAATTCCTGTATCTTTAGTCAAACATATACAGAGGGGAGTAGTTGGTCTGCATTTGAATCAATCGATAAAGTATTCGTTGGTGGTAAAGAATTATCAAGTGCATTAAATCCAATTAATAATAGTTTCAAGACGGATTTTTTATTTGGTTGTCAAGTGAAAGAAAGTGGATTGTTCGTTACACAGTTGGCTGATGGTATTATGGGTATGAGTGCACATCCATCAACTTTGCCCAGGGCAATGTATGAACAAGGAAAGTTGGAACATAATATGTTTAGTATGTGTTTTCGAAGAGAGTTACATGTTAGTAAACAAGGTATTGTTGCCGGGATGTTAACATTGGGTGGTATTGATACCACTGTGGATTTATCACCCATGGTATATGCACGTAATGTCGCTTCTACAGGATGGTTTACAGTCTTTGTGAAAAATGTATACATACGTGAATTGGGTGGACAACGTGCCAAGGCTGATGGGCCACATCAACAGGTACAAAAGATTAATGCTGATATATATGCCATGAATAGTGGTAAAGGAGTGATTATTGATAGTGGCACAACCGATACATATCTACATGAATCAATAGCCAAATCATTCGAAAAGGTATGGGAACGTGTGACAGGTAAGCCATACTCCAATGATCCTGTCAAGATTGATAAGAAAGATTTGTTACTATTGCCCACGGTACTAATACAAATGCAGGCATATGATGAATATGCTAATCCATTACTAAAGATGGATGAAATTGATAAAATGGTTGGATTGGCAGGTGATATTGATAGTGATTCACCACAGGATATTATATTGGCTGTTCCCGCGACACATTATATGGAATATTCAGCCTCGAAGGAAACATATACGCCACGGATATACTTTACTGAATCAAAAGGTGGTGTTATTGGTGCTAATGCCATGCAGGGTCATAATGTCTTGTTCGATTGGGAGAATAAACGTATTGGATTTGCCGAGAGTACATGTGAATATCAAGAGGAATCGAAAACTATTACCGAGGAGGGTGTCATGTCCGTGGATTGTCGACTTGGTGCGCCAAGCTTGAGTGTATCATGTAGTGATTCGGCTGACTTGTCACAATGTGAACGGGGTGCTAATCCAGATACTGCGTTGAATGGGTTGGAAATATGGACACGGATAGTTCAGGCACCAGGTACACCGCAGGGTCAAACTTGTGAGGAGGTATCTATTGAGCAGAATCGAGTGAACGGTGGAGGGCAGATGGAGGTGAATTGTGATGGGAAGGGAGTATGTCGGGAGGTTCGGAATTGTGTGATTAGTTGTGCTAATGCAATTGCTCACGGTGCCTCGGCTGCTAGTAAAGCATCCTTATCAGCTATAGGTAGCTGTGGTGCCGTGGCATGGAGTGCATGTACTAGTTCCTGCACACAAACAAAGATTGATAGCACATTAATGAATGATGGAAAGTGTCACGAAGAAAAGTCTCTCGAGGCTACACGAGCATGTCACGTCCAAGCTTGTGGAAGATCAGATCCATGTCGAGTACCTTTTGTTGTTCATGCTATACTCAAGATTCGAGGTGCAGTGGCCGTTCACTGGACTAAGCATGCAGAAGAGATCTTCACTGAAGCCTTTACATATACAATGAACGACAAGAGAAAGAAGAGAGAAGCTCCGCTGTTTGAACCTGGTGATGTAATAGTACTCAATGCAAGTCCTTGGCGAGCTAGTGATGATACCATTTTTGGCACTGGGTCATTAGAGGGTGAGGACGAAGAGCTCGGTATGCAGCTAGTAGTCGAAACATCAATCTTTAATCATGATGCAGTACTACCACCATCAAGAAATGGACAAGTTCCTTTGGCAACATGTCATGAAAGAGAACTTCAACCCCTGGCCAACATTGCTCTCGACATACATCGGAAACTAGCACAGCCAAACTTTATCGATCTTGTCGTTGATAGGATGAAGAATGATGTGGCTCTTGGTGAGAAGACAGTATCACCATTTTATTATACATTCGAGCTCAATAGAAGAGCAAACAAGGGCCAGGTTGTTACATCATGGACAATCAAGACTGATATTGGTGCAGGATCTCGAATGATTGACTTCAATAGTGACTTGCCAATGGGCTTATTACTTCTGTTCTTGGTATCGAGTATTGTGATCTACGCATGCTGGAGCCTTCGTCTTTGTTCGGCAAGAAGAAAATCTGGGGAAGATGACTCCTCGGTTGGACATTATCGTGATCGTAGACGAGGTAAATACTCACGAGTTAATAAGAAGAATCGTTCGGGATTGGGAGGGGATGAGGATAATGCCACTACTATGGGTGTGATCGATGAGGAACAAAGCTATGCAGATGATGTGAGTGTCATGACCAATAATACGGAATACACAATGAGTTCAATGGCATCAACTAGCGGATCAACAGCTCACTCACTTGGAAGTTTGAGCACATATCTGGCAAAGACATCTTCAAAGAAATGAGTTAGAAACTAGACTCATCTTCATTGTTCAATTTCATAGTTCATTAAATCATATATACTGCATGGTTTCTAAACAAAGATAGTTACTAACGTCTTACTATGCAACACTGCAACAAGGGTATCCCCTCTTCTTGTATCACAACATGTAACATCATTTCCCGTGAACTTGCTCTTTCATAAATTGGCCACTACATAAACTCTTTTTCATGCACTTGCACTCATATTCTACATCACAATCACACATCCATACTATTCACATCACATACATAGACCAGAATATCTATCTCTAGACAGATTCCATAGTCGAGTCTTGTTGATAGATCTCCCAATGATAGTTGCTTAAGGTTGGATCGTGCCTTTTCAACCCCAGGCTAACGTCACCAGCCCACGACATGACACGTAGATCGGAAGGAGAACCAGCTACTCTTCCATTCTTGGTCATACCCTGATTGAGAGATGACATCGGAGTGTCAGGCGGGGAGATGAACCCAAGATCGTAAGCTGGGCTATCTGCTGCGGCGTTAGATGGCGAATAGGAGAATGAAGAAACCTCACTGCCGTCTGATGCAAACTGAGATAGATCACTAACAGCTTGACCAGGTGTTGCTGGTATTTGAATATGAACACCCGACTCCGTGCTTGTGTTAACAGCTACCTCTGATATCGTGTCGAGTGGTTCGGAAACCCTTGAACCTTCCTCAAGGTTGAGAGCCTCTGAAATAGGAGCAGCACCGATTCGAGGGGCGGAGGGGAGGGCGGAAGGAAGTGCCGAAGGGAATGCACCCAATTCCTCATCGTCCTCATCTTTCATTCTCTTGTAATAGATACCGAACATGATCAGGGCCGACATGCAAGCCAAACCTATCGAATAGAAGGATATAGGAGAGAAGAAAGGTGAGCTGGAAGTAGACAACAACTATCATTCATTGACCAGTATCATAAGATATACAACTACTTACCAAGCAGGGCTGAGAGTACAAAAGCAACTTGTAATTGACTTTCTCGTTCAAGAGTGGTAGACGATGGCGGAAGCTTGTTCTCCTCCCAATCCCTTGTCCCAGCCGATACAAGAGATCCATCCTCTAGTGTAAAGAAGACGGAGTTAACCTTGACGACGACCGAGTCTTGATCTGACGATAGACGTCTCCGACCACCGACTGAAGTAACTAATCGTTGATTAAACTCATCAATATCAAAGTATCGAATCAAGAGAGTAATCAAATCACTTTTAGCAGGGGCACCGATCATAGAGAATATCGCTTCTCCGTCAAAGTACGCATGGACACGAGTTGTCTTGGCATCATCAACATAATTCGAATTCTTCTTCTTGTCGACACTAAGTGATATACCAACAAGATCATATAATGACGGAGAGATATAAATACCAAACAGATTATAGATCATGTTTGTCATGGCTTCTGATAGGATATGCTTCTGTTCAAACTCCTCGACTATACTTGATGAAAGTGTAATATCAGCGATGATACGAGGTAGAGGAATTCGGATAGATTCATCAACATCTGACGTGCCGGCCTGTTCAGTATCAGTTGTCTCTTCAATTGGGATAGACTGACTGTCATCCTCGTTATCTTGAGGACTAGGAGAAGTTTGATCACGAGCCAATGGGGATGGCGTAGGAAGGCTACCATCCTCAATCTCTTCATGGTGTGAGGATACTTGACCTGTTGATGATTCCCCGGTGGGTGAGCTAGCCGCGTCCTCTTCACCATTCTCTTCATTGCCTTGATCTTGCCCCTCCACTTCTAAAGTAGTACTATTCAACTGAATACCTCCACTAGAGGCATCAAAACAACGTCCAAGTTTTAACCATCCCTTGTCAGAGCTGCGCTTCCCAGGTACGATGAGATTACAATATGCCGATTCTGGCCAGGGTTTGCATTGATATTCAACATGACAACGTCTAACACGACATTGACGGCTTCTCTTGATAGACACAGCATCTCCTCCTTTGTATTCCACAGATGTGTCAAACTCTTGAGGGCACACCCGGCCATGATTAGAAGTGGTACTGTTGGAAGATGTTGAGGTTTTGTTGCTAATCAAGCCAGAAGGTGATTTTGTTGATACCTCGGAAGGTGAGTATGTGGGGAAGTAACTCTCTTCGTTGTTCACATGTAGATGAGAAGTCACAACTTCAGCATCTAGAATGGAAAGAGTGGGTGAACTTGACAAGATTTCATCATCCGCATCAGTCGGTGTATCAGTAGGCCATGCCGAAGTAGGATAGAACGTGGGGTAGTTATCACTTGGGATGGCACCAATAGTTTTACACGATGCATTAACCACCTCGCATACGTCCTTCATCTTTTTACACTTCTTAAGAGAAAGCTTTGTACACTCATCGTCCTTCTCGATATTGACTGTATCATTAATATCATCGTCATTACCAATCGAGGAGGTAGGAGAGAAGGAAGGAGTTGATGTAACGGGAAACGAGGAAGGCTGTCGTGTTGAGGATGAGATGGTTGGTGCGGATGTTGTAGGCTCAATAGACGGTGATGGTGTAGGATTACTTGCTGTTGGCATCAAGGAAGGACTATCCGATGTTGGCATAAAGGTCACAGGAGATGAGCTTGGTGAAAATGTAGGCCAATCTGTAATACTAGTAGGAGTATCAGTATTCAATTGAAACTGTTCCAAATCTTTTATAGGCGTGGGCACTGGAGATTCTTCTGGATGCTTACCACCAAGTGATGTTTGTGCCAATTGCAAATCAAAGTCCTTATCATCATTCGATGGTATTTTGCTTAGTTGTGAATGTGTGAACTGTGCTATTGCTTCGAATCGATCGTTGATTATACCTAAGTTCTTGGGTGTTGGTATTAGTTGATTCTGGTGGTGGAGGGAGTTTGTTGTTGTGGATGACGAGACCGTCTCATTACCAACTGCCACAGCCGAGACGGTGGATGATAGGAGAAGTAATGCCGCCGCCGCCGTAAGTAGCCACTTAATCATGGTTGCTATTCTTATTCTTATGGATAATGTTATTCAGTCTATTGATGTTGTGATAGGAGCTTAATAACATTGTGGCAGCACACATTGCAATCTGATTGAAAGAAGAGCTGTCTGTTTGCTGTTTTTACCACCACCACTCGCCGAATACATGTTAATCGCACAACATTGCAACTAAAACCTTTTTCTTACATCACTTTTTATTGAATGGGTTAGAGAATCCTTTCTCGTAATTCCCCAATACCATTCATTGTGAACTGACCCACATGCATTTATTGCGGCCACCATGTAACCCTATCAATAGCATCTACTTGTAACAATATCCATCTAAATATAGTTCATATAATCATGCAGAATCATGCGTTTACTTTTTGTGCACAAGATGTGTACATAAATCGAAAATTTTGATGTGTACCCACTGCCGCCGCCACCCCAATCTAACCACAAACCTAAAGATACATTCCACCACTATCATCACTACCATCCTTCTTCTTACCAACCTCCTCTTTCTTCTTCTTCTTCATCTGCTGCACTAATTCAGAACCAATATACATTGGTATCTTATCATTTAAACTAACTTCTACACCACCAGGTTTCATATTCTTTAATTTTATACTTAACATTCTAGCATTGTCTATCTTACGTATTATTAATTCATCATTTTCAATTAATGCTGATAGTAGTTCATTGTCCATCTCTTCTTGTAATGCCTGTTCAAGTTGTGTGTTGGAGGAGATGAGTTTGTTTATTGATGTTATTGATTCTAGCAACTTAGCCTCGAGAAGAACAGGATTTGTATCGTTTTCATTTGAGATTAGTGTACCATTGGATGATAGCCGGGGTGCTGTTTGTACAGTATATTGACGTGGTGGTGGTTTAGTAGAATTATTAGCCATCTTTATTAGCTTTAATCCATGCAATATCTTCAGTCCGCCAAACAATGATTGCCAGTAATAATATGTATGTACTCAGGAAGGTTCTGCTTATTCTATAAATACTTACGTATCGACCTCAATGTATTTCACGTAATTAGTGTTTAGTGGTACACCTCCTCTACGGCCTAACAATAACTCCTAGTACCCAAACCACATTAGATATCGCGTATCAACCCTATTAGTAGTCGAATAATAAAATTTGTTTAGGGCAACCTATCACCAAGTCTATTGCAAATTCTTGTCAAAGGCGTGCACCTTCTGATTGACGATTGACCAAAATATAGGTACAACCTCCTACTACTAATAACAATTGCAATTAGTTATCGAATAGAAACAACTATATCCGCCTGTAGTACTTTAATTAGACCATATTCAACCGCCTACAGCCATTTATTTAGGGCAAACTATCGTACAAATAATAAATACACGTCGTCCAATAAACATCATAAAAATTACACACAATCATAATGTCCGGTGGTCCTCGTCTTGTAAAATCTAAGAATGGCTATGGCGACGACAACAGTGAAACATACCGTGTGAAAATGAGCTTTTGCTGGCCTGCTGGCTGTCAAAAGTCTGAAAATCCATTTCTTGAGGCATTGGAGGGTTGTGGTGGAATAGAAGACAACTATGACCCCAAATTTGGATGGGAAAAGAATGAGGATGGGGAATACATTTCAGGTAAAGGATCACTTCTCAGCCAAACTATTGCATCAAGGTTTTCTCCAATAAGTAAATTTGTTGAAGATTGTTGTGAGGAGAAGAATGAGGATGGTTCCTACCTTACGAAATTCAAATCCGTTCTCGCTTCTATGTAAAGATGCATAAGGAATGTACGGGTAAACCTGAGTATGAGGATGATCATGAATGCGTTTGTTCGACTTTTAGAGGTGCCTGTGGAGTCCTTCCTGGGGATACTGTCTTCTGGGAGTACGGCTGGTCACCTCGATGACACATTTTGAACCAGCAACCCACGAGGAGTTAAAAGAAAGGAAGTGGTTAACACCCTTGGGACAATATGAGTATATGGCAGATCAATTTCGTCAGAAGAAGGCTTTGGGGCGTGCAGAGAAGGCCAAGTCTGATGATGATCTTGGTGAACAGGGAGAATCGAAACGCTTGAAGAAAGAAGGATGATGGTTGATATCATATTAGTTACAAAATGAGAAGCAGGATAGACAAGGATAACATAGAGACAGGATATTACATATGTGTTATTCTTTAACCGATTCTAATGAGTAGTTGTGAATAATTTTTAGCTTATGCCTCTTCTATAGTGCAAAAGTGCATCCGTTAGACATGGATATCTATAAGTATAAGCTCAGAAAAATTATGCCCACGAGAAAGGAAAGGCATATTGCAATGCATACCGAAGTAAGATATGATATAGCTCCTGATGAGTCTTCATCTTTAAGTTGGGTTTGACTTAATGGATTGACTTGTATCTCTTTCCCAGTGTCTGTAGTCGATATGTAATATCCCAACTACCCAAAACAGAGTTTCTCATTTCATTCGCATGAAAACAACTCAATACTTACTAATATTGATGCAAGCAAGCAACTCTCTTCCCCTCTCAAGACAATGCATTATTGAGAGTAATGGCGTCAGCAAATAATAGTATCAAAAGAAGCGGTAGCTCTGGTAGCGGCGGTACTACTGGCAATAACGTCGGCAGTACTACTAACTCTTATTTGATTATCAACTCCCAACATAAAAATCTTTTCCTCAAGATAGGTTTGGCTGCTTCAGTGTCATTTCATTTCATATGGGTAGCTAAACAATTATCATTATTGGGTACCAATAACAATACTGATGAGTTATTAATATCTCCAGAATCATTTGATACGAGTAGTAGTAGAAGTAGTGATGGTGTAGGTGTAGGAAGTCATAAGAGGAGAATAATATCACATCCATTTGATCCTCGTGATAAAACATTGCCATTACATCCCCATCCTAATGCAGAATTGCAAGAATTGGTTGGTACACATATTAAATATAATTGTTCAGAGGGATTAGTTTATGTCGAGGATCATATACTTGTAAGTTGACAAGAGAGGCTGATTCCATTTTGCTTTAATTGCAACTAACAATTTTTGCACACATCATATGCTCATCTCTCAATTCTATATAGCCAGACAATATAACACACCCATCAAACCGTAAAATACCCTACCTATTTCATGTAACTTCAAAATCAAGATGTATGACACCATCATTTGCAAATAATATACAAAAATGGAAGGATACATTAGGTACTAAATATTCAATATACATACACGATGATGATGCTGTGAATAAATTTATATATGAAAAGAAATGGTTTGAATTTCCAGAATTTCCCGAGATTATGAGTTGTGTTACTGCTGGGGTGAGTTGTTTGTTGGTTTGTATGCTTGTGTGTGTTCATATGATATGTACACTTGCAATGTATTGCTGGTCTCTAACTTTCTCCTCTTCACAACATTAAAACAGGCAGCAAAAGCAGATATATGGCGATACATAATGATATGGGAGTATGGAGGAATCTATAGTGATATGGACAGCTCACCAAATACCTTCAATGTTGATTCCATAACCAATGAAGATGATGCCTTCTTCCCATTAGAAAAGTTAGGTATACCAGCTCAATATTGGTTCGCGGCAAGTCCACGACATCCGGTCATGTATCTAAGTGCCAAACACTCATTACAAACAATGGCATTTCGTACTGACATATCGGATAATAATGCAGCAAAGACTACTGGACCTGGTGCGTTCAAGACGGGATTTATACTCTTTCAACAATTCAAAGGTATAGATACCACAGGATATGTTGACGAAGGTATCTATACTGGTGCACATGATCGTACTGTTCGAGTCGTTGGTTCTAAAAGTAATGAAAATGAATGGATAATAAGAGAAGGAGTCAAGGGTAAAGGAGGGAATTATGAAGCCATGGGTATGACTCGTTTTCATGACACGAAAGGCAAATATAAGCAACTTCATAATGGTATTGTGAGTTGTATAGATCAAAGATATAAGATGCATGTAGAATTGTCAGCAGATTGGGTTAATATAGTGTAATAGGTAGGATAGGAAATGGGCTTAGGCTTAACTTAATGTGCGTCTTTATATAGGTTATGTAGGTACTTTCTTCATTATGATATGATGAAAAACTAGCAAAGTCTCTACCCAAAATCTGGTAACGGTGGCAGCTCCGGAGAAACATATGGACAATTTCCAATGTAGTACTTCCAACGAGCTTCAAACAATCGCTTGGCATATTCATATAACCAAATGTCTTTAGGCACAAACTTGCTAATCTTCTTCTTAGTCTCTTCAGTTGGATGAAGATATTGCATCTTATTAGCTCTGGGCAACACGGGTGTAGCTTCTAAGCCTAATGTAATTTGTAATAGCTTCATACTTCGATCAACATCTTCTAACAAACCAAACCAAACTGTTTCCTCTAACCGTTGTGCTGCTAATAGACATGCTGCCGTTTTATTCTCTCGTAGATATATCTTTTCATCAGTTTCTTTCCCATCTGATGCTACCCAATGTCCATCACTTGTTGGAAAGATGCCCGTTAAGAAGTCAGAGCCTGATTCTCCATCAAAGATAGGCTGAAACCAAGTCTTGTTCGGTGTATCTAAATAGTCATCAAATGTCTGGTAAAGAAATGAGGCATTCTGCTTCTTTGCCCACGGTAACATCTTCGAAAAGTAGAATTGTGAAGCAGCTCTAGAAACAGGATGACGAAGAAATGTTATAACATCTGCTTCTATTTCATCATGTTTATCATTATAACTACCACCACGAAGATGACTTTGTTGCTGTTTCTTCATGTTGATCTGCTGTTCTATATAGGAATAATCATAATGTTTCTCACCGACATATGTTCTATGTTGACACTTTAATATATTACCTAATAGTTCATCTATTGATGTACCACCTGCTTTACCTATATGTAGAAAGTATATTGTATTGTTTGTATCTACTATCTTTCGTGGTGGTGGATGAGATGTTGATATTCTTCTTTCATTACTTTTGTAACATTCGATAGATGATTGTTTGAACCTTCGAGGTGGTAACTTTTTGAACCATTGAGGTGGTAACTTTGATAAACAAAAAGATTCATTCTTTTGCATCTTCATCTTTTGTACTCTTGCACTTTGAGGGGTCATACCATCTTGTCGTCTTCGTGTAATTGGTTGGACAATGTTGTTAACTTCTACTACATTTGGTCTGCTACCTCTTATCAAGTTGTTGTCATCTATAGCCACGGTACTAAGCTCAGTAAATATCGAATTCAAATTGTATATAAAGAAACATATCGCAATGAAAGTTATTGCAATAAGTTGAGATGGTTTGATAATTCCAGGATAGCTTGATTCGCGTCGATACATCTTGAAAAGATCAACTAAGATACCCATTTGTGTATATATGTAATCCTTGACATAAAGCTCCAAGATATCACTTCACAAAACTCAATGAACTACTCATCTATTCAACTCTTGAGGTACAGATGGGGCTAGAAGCTATTGCACTGACAATGGTGGATAATAGTGGTTAAATCGCACGGGGGGGTTGTCAAATTGGGGGCCGGGGGGAGAACAGTTGACTCGCCACGATTCCCACTTTAATTGTGTTGCTTTATTCTATTGCTATTGAGTGGTATCAATATGGATAACGGTGGATGGTATACCCGGAAGCGGAAGGCATCTTCATCAGATGGTGCTACTGCTATTGGTGATAATGATATATCAGCCATCACCGCCGCCAAAAAAATATCTGACGAATCATCAAGCAACTCTAACATTCCTAAATCATTGCAACCTTTCCTTGGTTGGACAAAGCTAACTGCATGTCATACACGTCCACGTAAGAAGAGAAGAGTGGATAATACTTGGGATCGTGATGAGGGATTGAAAAAGGTTACTGGTCGTGCTGTGGTAAGTTTTGTAGTATATGTATATGTATTTGTGTGCATATCTTGCGCACATAATTTTTAAGCTCAAATGCACCAACTTATAACTTATATATCTTTATGTATACATCTATACACAGTTTTTCATCCATGATCCACGTCCAGGTGATTCAGATGATAAAGATGAAAGTAAAATATGGTTCCAAGGTCGATTCTTCCCTTCTATTGGAGGCAGTACCAATGCCTATAATGCACGGCAGGGTATGAAGAAATCAATCTCGCCAACATCTGTACTATCATCTTCTCAACATGATGCCGCTGCAACTCCAAACTTTCGAATGGATAATTCATGGGGATTATTGGCAACACAAAATGTTGTAGTTGATGAATGCTTGACTTGTTCGGAGGGTGGATATCGTGAATTGGATATCACATTCATCCAACAGAAGAAAGAGTCATCCTATGCGAGGTCAAATAATGGCACTTCTAATAACAAGAAGAAGGTACGATGGGTATCACAAGATGTTGTATGGACAGGAGGCAATATGATGATGCTCAGTACCGATCCATATACATCTTCAACAACATCAATATCAACAGATGAACCAGGTGTGAAATTTGATACACAAAAGTTAATGGAAGGTGAAAAGGCAATTGAGGTTGCAACCAAATACTTTCCCTCAATGGTAAAACGTTTACAAATTCATAATGTAACGAATGGTAATGATGATAATGAATCAGATAAGATGATGGATGATGCTATGATTCTCATTGGTGATATGGAGGTCGTGGCGCCAGTATCATTTGTTAATTGCAATCGAAGGGTTGGCTTTGCTCGTCGTCTGGGCAGTAGGGATGATTCGTCAGATGATGATGGCTTATGGAATGATTGAATGGGGATCAGTATTGATATGTTCAGTTTTATATCCAACAAACAGGGACAAAATCTCATAAAAGCAATTAGAGGTATCCGGTAGATATAATTCTAAAAAGTAGTTCAATATTATCTAGTTGAATTCCAATCTGTCATTACTTTAGACCCCACGAGACTTTAATATAGAATCGCAGCGAGACATTAACCACACAACATTGGGCATACTCTTATTGTAAGAATTCTTATTCATAGTTCGGGCGCATCCAACTTTGTCATTCTTATCAACTGGCTCAAAACGCGACCAAGCGTATGCAATAACCAGACGACACATATCTAGCACTGCAGTTTCATATTGCTCCGTAAAGGTGTCAAAGCTATACTGTTCAATAACCTCATCAGCAGAGTCATATGCTCCATATTCAACTAGATATTGCTTCAATTCCTCATAGAAGTACTGAAGAAGATTGCTTTCCCCATCACCAACAAGTAAATCGGCATATACTGCAGCCGAAATGAAGTGGGCAATATCAGTAGCCGCCAGTCCGAATCCTGCCCATTGGAAGTCGATTAAACCCACTTCCAAGTTGTTGGATGAGCTTGGTGACTGACGGAAAAACAAGTTGGCCTGCTTGGGATCTCCGTGACAAAAGGTTCTATACTTTTTGTACTCATCTTTCAATTCGTCAACAGCAAATGGATGAGCTAGTCTACCATTCTCTTCGGCAACAGATTCTAACCGTTCTCCAAGATTATCCCAGTAATCAAATGACTCAAGTTCCTTCTGACATTTCAGTTTACTTGATGCCCATCCAGTTGCAACATCGTTACATTGGTTCAGAGTTTGAAGTTTAGGTTGAACATAACTTGCCGATTCCCATACCCCATTCTCCAATTCGATGGTTGCCTCTGCATCTTTATTTGACCCTTCCCAGAAGTATGCATGTAACTTGGCGAATGTAGTAAATGTAGCTTTGACCTCATCTTCACTTTGTAGAAGCCATCGTTGACTCCAACCGTCTGATGGGGCAAAGTCTTCCAGCAGTAGACTAAACTTGGATTCGATTGGGTTTAGCTCGTTAGGTTCAAGCTTGGCATCGTAACACTTGGGTATCCTTAATCCAGCCTTTTCAATCACTTGCTTACAAGCTTCTGAAGCGAGGAAAGAAGTCTAGACAGTACATGATAGATATGTGAGATGTATACTGCACAAGCCTTCAGTTTAAATGATTGGATACCCTCTACACTTACCTCCACTTTGTAACTATTCACGTCTCTAACAAGTTTATGGGGTGCACTCTTCATCTTGGCACGAGCGTGGTCTAAATGCTCAAATACAATACGCTTATAGAATACTGTATCTCCCGATGGTTGAAGATGCACCCTGGAAGATGCGCGTCATACGGTTTATGAAGATGAAGAGAGATGATAGTAACTTATGTTAGAACATGTGGTTTGCAAAGGCAATCAAAACAAGGTGAACAAAGTTCAAATGAAGCAGTCAACTTGTCAATACTTCATATTGAACACACGAATTCATATGACAAAACAATACTGACGCGGACTTTCCTACATGCTTGAGACATTAACCCTCGTACTGCTGTATCCTCTAGAGAGTAATATGATTTAATAGCTCCTTCAATACTACTACCCAATGCTTGTTGAAAGTAATCAGGAGTAAGAAGATAACCATCCAAATCCCGCGTAATATCAACACATTGTAAACCACTAAAGCTTTCAATATCTAATCCCTTCAATATAGATAATACTTTCTTATTGCCACGCATATTCTTGACTAAATCATCATGTAGATGATTCGATCCTGGTCCAGAAGCGACTACTCCATATCGATTCCCCAGTTCTTTTGTATTGTATACTAGTAGCTCTCCAAAGTAGTCAGTAACTGTACCACCTAGAGCGCTGAGGATTGCAGTAGGTGCCGCTGTATCCCAAAGAGACGTCTTGGTGTGTAAAAGTGATAAAGTTGTTGTTCCCTCGGCAATCTTCAGTAGCTTGTTGCCAGTGGCACCGAAACCCTGACGAGTTATACCACCGAAGATCTTGTCAGCTAAGTCCACTGCCGATCTGACACTTGCTGAGTCTCCACTGGAAACAGTTATATCATCTCCAGTCTGATATTCGCCCATTTTGGGTACTTCATATTTGATAATATCATTCACCTCGGATAAAGTATTACCCTCCTCATTCTTCTTTGTACAAACTTTACCAATTCCTTTTCCAACTAGACCAAAGAGTACTTCTGTTGAGTTGTTATCATTTGTTGTTGGGAATGGTAAACCAACAGCCCCCATTAAGGGTGTACCTTTATATGTCACACCGATTAGAGATTGTACATTGGGTAATCTACCTTCCACAAATTCACGTGTACCATCTAATGGATCCACAAACACAGTAAGTAAGTTTATATCCAACTGCTCCGGCGGTGGTTCATCAACTTTACCATCACTTCGTGTAATCCATTCATAATTCACTAACAAGTCATTCTTTAATGTATATTGATAATCAGTTCCAACTTCCACACTTTCATCTTCTTCTCCAACTATGTGTAGATTTGGGTATGCGCCTAGTATTGATGAAACGATAACTCTTTGAGCAGACGTGTCTGCAATTGTTAGTGCACTTCTTGCATCTCCTTCTTCTTTAAACTGGATATTACCACTGCGTGCAGTATCAGCTAAAGTTGATATAGTATGTGCTCCATGTGTAGCGGCATGTATTAAAGTTGATAAAAGTTTTTCAGTGTTTATGTTATCGGATGATGTAGAAGCTTGTAATTCGGTCGACATTTTATGAACTGAATGAGTACTAGGGATATGGAATGCAATGGCGAAGGGTATTACTGTAACGAGTATCGATAACAATAGCAATAATAAAGCCGCCATTGCAACAACAAACCGCACAAATATTATGAGAGTTTTCATGTCAAATATTAATTGAAAACTCTGTTTTAGGAAAGTCCTACTTCTTTTCTTCTCATATCATCAAGAAGGTTTCAGTTTATTATCTGATGTATATATATGACACTAATTTACTTCTTCTTTATAACAATACACTCTCTCCACATACAAATCTACTTTCGATGAACAGCGGCAACATCCAGCGAGGGATCAATATATGTATTATCAAAACAATCATCATCATCTTCCTCACCCAACTGCTGAGTCACCCAAGTACTAGGATTAGCCCAGGCAAAGTTCTCTTCTACTCCAAGTAAATTCCGTCCAAGCTCAATGCGGAATAAACCCATTTCGCCCCAATATTGTCCCCACGAATTCCTTATGATCCAGTGTTGTTTATCTCTTTTCTCGTCGTATCCCCAGCCTACGATTGATACGCCATGAGTGTGTGTTGTATTAAGTAACTTGGGATCATCGTCGGAACCGAGAATACCACCCGTATAGTTTTCAATGAACATGGCATTAATTGACGTTTTGATTGGTCCTCTGTTAAGAAGATACGGGTAGAGAGGTGAGGGAATAGGTCTAGGAATTGTAACAGAAAAGAAACAATACACACGATAAAATACCAAACATACCTGGCATAAATCTCAGCTTGGATGGCATGTATATTACCCGGCTCAATCATGCCGTATTCTGATATGCTAACCTTTGGTATCTTGTCCTCTGGTACAGCTTTGCAACCATACTCATCAGTCGTCTCATCCTCTCCGCCAACACTATTATCAACATTACCATCCTTATCAAGCACATCATCTCCATCCCCGTTGTCTTTACTACTACTACTGGCAACATCTCCGTCACTTGTAAAGCCAGTACACGTTCTGCAAACATTCCACGGATGATCACAAGAAGTCAACCCTCTCACCTCACTGCAAAATCCCTCCTCATTGTCATCTGAGCACGCTAAATAATTCAAACACGTATCTCCAACAACATACCCTAACTTTTCATGTATATATTTATACGCCCTCAATGAACTGCCACCATGGCAAGATAAATGGCCATGCTTTTCTGAGTTTTTGGGTCCACAGTTTAGTAAGTGTTGTACTGATAGATCTAAATCGGGACCAACTGGAGGGCCTAATTGACCCAGCCTACCAGTTGGTATATCTTCACTAGTTTCTTTATTATGCATCATATCATCATCTGTTTTAGAATCTTTGTCAGGTGTTGTAGTACTAGTTTGTTCTATATCCAATTTAGTATTTGCATTATGTCGTTGACGACATACATGATGATTTGGATGTTTATAGGAACGCATAATCTTAACTCTATCGGCTAATGCAGATAATGCAGCATGAGCCCAACAGCTCCCGCAATATTGAGGTATATGTTGATTCCTCATTCTAGTTAAGTATGAACTACCATTTATATTTGCCCAATTAAATTCTAATGGCAGCTCGTGTTGTTGAATGTATGTGTGTGGTAGTTCATTTATGATATATTGCAATGATGATTCATCGTCGTTTGATAAATGTGGATAATATGGAATGGGTTCATCTTGGGCTGATGTATTATGTTGGATAATTGATATAAGAAGGAGGAGTAGGATTATATTGATACTGATACTGATACTCATGTTAATTGATCATCAAAATTCGCTTTAAGTATATCCCAGGTTATAAGAGTATCCCGTGATGAGATCCTTACTCGCTCTTCACTCCTACTTGCGGCGGATGGATTTGCTCTGCAGCTATCTATTTGCTATGCCCTCCTTCTTCTCTAGCCTCTTCTTGCCTTTATTTCCTTTGATAACAACAACAACAATACAATAGCAACGAAGTCTAAAGTCAACTCAATTTTTCCTGGTAGCGCCGGTATCCCTAGCCTCTTGATCGATTCACTGATGTTCGATGTGAAATGAGACGGCAGGAGTACTGAAGCTCAGTGTTTAGCGTACTCCTTGTATATCAATCACTATTGTATATCAATCACTATTGCTTTATAGTTACATTGGGCTCTACTTACACTAATCACACCCCGGCCCCTTCCCTACAACCTTCTTGCTGATAAACACAAGCTAACGATATACCAACACCCCTCCAACTTATCCAAGTTCGTTCCTAAGCCAATGAATCCTCCAAGAATGAGTATTCAAACCTGAAATCACTCTTAATCCTTTGGCACCAACCAGTTTCATAATCAAAGTAAACATATGTACCCTGTTCATAATCATCAGTCGTTACCTTGGGCTCTTCATGTCGTTGGAACCAAGTCATATACTTCTTGTGGTACCTCCAACTTTGTTTCTTCAATTCACGTGCTGCCAGGTATTGCTGGTAAGTGCCTTGAGCGTAATAAAAGATGAAGAATAGAGCATCCGTGCCAAGCTTTTCGAATACGGCCGGATTTTCAAAGATTGGCGATGGCATGACAGGATAACTCGCCGGTGCGTTGGGGTAAGGATTACGTGGTGTGTATTGCTTATTACGTTCAGTTTCATTAGTTCCTGGTATCTGAAGGAATGAATCATTAAGAGCATTGAGGTAACGTTCGGTCGCATCCTTGTTCGGGGCATTATGACCTGGTGCCTGATTGAGGGATGGTGCTGGGTTTTGAGCGTTGGGTACGACGGCATTATCCAAGGATAGACCAGACAATCCTGCATTGAGGGAACTTGGCGGTTGAGCTTGTGCCTGTGCGGCTTGTTTCGCTGCTGCATCCTGTTGGGCTTGGGCAGCTTGACGCTGTTGAGCCTGCTGGGCGGCAATTTGGGCTTTCATGGCATCCGCCTTTTGCTGTGCGGCCTGGGCTTGTTGCTGTTGCAACTCAGCGGCTTGACGGGCCTGTTCAGCTTGTTGCTGGCGTAATAACTCAGCAGCTTGACGGGCTTGTTCGGCCTGTTGTTGCTGAGCGGCTGCTTGTTGAGCCTTCTGACGTTCCTCGGACTCTCTCTTGAGCACAGCTGCCATGGATGCACCTCCGGAAACAACCGCAGGGGCCTTGGGAGTAGGTGCCACCACGGGTGCTGGTCCACTCGTTGAATTACTTCGTCCAGCCTTGGTAGGCGTTGCTTCAGTCGATGACGAAACCTCATCCTTATCCGCTCCTTTCTTGGACTTGCGTGCCCGACCAATCGTTAATGGGATCATACTTGATG
>Ga0075439_10323_pt1 | contig 25474 bp, 16 predicted proteins | sample MintriSingleCell_FD_74264 | JGI IMG/M metagenome (GOLD analysis project Ga0075439, IMG submission 74264) | Marine eukaryotic communities from Monterey Bay, USA to study complex ecological interactions - Minidiscus trioculatus JGI Plate_4_G5... | ecosystem: Environmental > Aquatic > Marine >... | reverse complement strand
CCAGGCATAACCTTGGTTGTATAGAGTATGATGCTGGCAACTATGATCGAGCAATGAAGCATTTTATAATTTCGGCGAGAGCAGGGAGTAAGAGATCTTTGGGTGCAGTGAAGGATCAATTTATGAATGGAATGATTACAAAAGATGAATATGCGAGTACCCTACGAGCATACCATGAACGGCAACAAGGAATGAAGAATGATGCAAGGGACATGGCTGCTGCAATAGATATGATGGGGCAATGGATTTAATGTGAGAGAAAACGGTTCTGGGGATTTAAGCCAAGGATAATCTATAACGATTTAGACTCTAAACATTGCCTCAGACCAGTTACTTTAATGTTCCTTCGGGCGGTAGTACGCCTCCACATAACTATCAAAGAGAGGGGGAGGCGACTTAATTCCCGCAAGCCACGATTTTGAGCAAATAACCTCTCACTACTTACTATCCATCTATCAATGACGGCTGCGCCCCGCTTCCGTCTTCTCCTACACAGACAGGATGGTTCTATACCATACCTAACACCAGAGTTGATGCGGTTGATATTCTGTCCTCCGAGCGGCGGCGAGAAAGATACATCAACAATTGAAAATGATGATGATGTACAACAACAAAGTTGGAAGTGGCATCGTGAACATTTGATATTAGGCGTAGCTGTTGAGGATACGTGTGTTACTGCCGTATATCGTGATGTAAAGTCTAATAGTAGTGATAAAAAGAAGAGAAAGAAGGAGCAGCGGAATGATAGTGCAGGAGATGATCGATCTACAAAGAAAGTGAAGTCTTCCAAAGTAGATGATGCACCTTCTTCAAATACTCAAAAGTCAGATACAACTCAAACAACTACAACCACAACAAACAACAGTAAAGGAGGCATCGACGAGAGAACATCTACAGAACCACGGCCACTCAAGAGTAGCAATGATATGAATACAAAGAAGCCGGCAGGATACACCTTCTTAACTCCATCAAAATCTGCACAAATTTGCAATGAGATCAACTCACATACCAATTGTAAAGCAACCTCTACTGCAAATGGCACATCATTGTCTACAAATTATATGCAAACTTATCTACGAATTCCTCAATATATATCTACATTGATTGTACCCACTTTTACATTAGATTCTCCCAACAACAATAATTGTGCACAAGATGTGAAAAGTAGTGCACAAGATGTGAACAAAAACAAGCATGTACCAAAGCAGACATCAGATAACAATCAGAGCAAGAGGAAACAACAACAAAAGAAGGCAAAGGATGTTATACCAAATAGTACAAAGGATAGTATGCCGGTAGATACACCACATGGATGGCAAAAGATTAAGCCTGAACAATATTGGGATGCTGTGACAAGTTTAACCACTCCTATTTCTTCTTCTACCACGGCTACTACTGCCTTCTCTAATATTGAGACATCAAGTCTATGTGAAGGAGCTGTGGGATTATTTGATCATATGAATACATCTCGTGATCAAGCCAATTGTATGTTTGAACATTTTATGAAGAAGGATAAAAGTGGCGGAAGAGACAAGTCTGTGTTGACTTCTCAAGCACAGAAATCAATAGAGGGGATGGTCGTTAAGGGAAAGTGGGAGACTGCGGTTCAGAAATTGGTACAAAGGACGAACGATTGGTCTGTTAGAACTGCCAATTACAAAGTGAATCAATCATCAGCACAACCTTTGGCCTTTTGGTTGCCTATTCATATGGCCGCATCGCATCTGCCATTGAAATATATGTTTTCGTGTCCAAGAAGTAACCCATCTCAAGAGGAGACACAATCAGTATTGAAGAAGTTATCTGGTTATAATCATATTGCAATTACCGGCTGGGATAGTATTAGTTACAACCGAGAGTATCGGCGTCAGGCATTGCGTCAGCTCATGACAACATTACAATCTTCACCCACATCAACAACTCCACCAAGAAGAAAGGAATATCTAATACTAGCTGTGAATGATATACAATCGATACTTGATGCAGCTCGGGAGGGTGTATCAATCATTGGTACTGACATGGTACGATTGTGGAGTCATGATGGTATGGCATTATGCTTGGATATGTCGCTTGACAATGAAGAGAGGAGGAATGAGACAGAGACGACTAGAGGTATGATTGATTTAAGTGATGAGAAGTATGCTCGTGATTCATCGGCATTATTACCTGGGTGTCAATGTGTGACATGTCGTCCTCGTCAGATTAATACAAGAAGCAGACACCTCAATACCAAGTGCACGGATGATCAAACTAAGAAGAGTGTACCATCCTTTACAAGAGCCTACATTCATCATCTCATCAAGGCAAATGAAATGTTGGCCGAGGCGTTACTATTCGTTCACAACTTGCATCAAATGTTATTACTATTTCGACAGTTGAGCAAGGTTGCATCGATAGATGATGAGGAGGATGGAGGTGAGAAGAGGACCTTGGAGGCATTTTGTCAAAAGATCGAAGAGCAACTTTAGTGACGTGCCGAGTACTAGACTTGTGTGTATTAGTCTTAGCAAATTACACTAAGAGAAGATCAGATAAAACTTAAGGATCTACTAATAACATAACACACTACTCATATCTAGCAAACTGCTAACTGTTCTCATCTCTGACCACTAGTAAACATACCCGATACCACAGCTTTGTCCCTTGCATCACTTTTCATTTCTTTCTGTCTCTTATGATGGGCATGTAAAGCCTTCTCGTATTCGTCTTTTGTAACAAACCTATGCGTAAATCCTATCTTAATATTTTCCAACGCATACTTATCTCCTGCCTTTGCTGCCATAGCAAAATGCTTCATTGCTCGATGATGATTGCCTCCCTCTCCTTCTAATACACCAAGGTTATTCCTTGCTTCTACACAACCACCCATAGCTGCAACTTCGTAGTAATGTTTAGCTTTCTTCATGTCCACTTCTGTACCCCTTCCTTCTCGATAGCCATTGCCCAAGTTGTAATATCCCTCAGCCCATCCTAGTTGTCCTCCCTTTAGATATAACTCATTAGCCTTTTGATGGTCTTGTGGCAATCCATGTCCTCCAAAGGTATAACACCCTGCAAGGGTAGCGAATGCCCCCGCATTGCCTTTGTCCATTAGTTTGTGTAATCTTTTGATTTCATTTTCATTTGAATATGCTGGAGGTATTCGACAGAAGGCACATAAATCTTTCCCTTCGCTCATCTCCATTTCATAGATACAACCAATACAGATACTTTTTCCACAGCAAGTTTGGAATTGTATTTGATTTATATCTAAGGGTAAGGGTAGCATACAGATTGGGCACTCTTCTGACTCTACCTCCTTGAATAGAGCCTTCTCGTGTAACTCGGCAGCACGCTTCTTACACGCCTTTTTATGACGTGGACGGTGAGCTGCTTGACAGTCTCGGTTACAATACTTAACATCCTTACACGCCACACATGTTTTGAGATTGACGCTCTCCTCCTCACCCTTGTCACAATTGGCACATGCGAGGAGAGCTGTTGTTGATGCCATTATCAAGTTGTTGTTGTAGTGTTTAGTGGCTTGAGTTTTGAGCTTGCTTTTCAACTGAAATTTCAGTTGAGATAATTGGACAGATTTTGTTCATGACTCATGACGGGATAGAATCTCACTCTTTATTGAGCTATTGAATGTGTTTCTAATGTTAGTGAGAGATGTTGTGTTTACCCGTAATACTAATCTCTGTCTTTCAATCAAACCTAACCAATACCCATATGTAGAAGACGGCTTTGTAATCCCTGTAATATTGCACGTTGAAAATCTTGTTCCATTTCCATAGCATCATGCTTACCCGTCGCGGCAAGTAAGGCATCCAACTCTGGTATATGATGATCTTCTAATGACATTTGTTGATCATTCTCATCGGCGTTATCATCGTCACCGAATAAACTATCTAAACCACTAGATGATGATGATATTGACGACCCAGGGTATTCTATCAACTGTTTGATACATGATGTTGCCCAGGATATAGCACGTTCATCAAATTCAAGTGATGGAGATGTATTGTCTTCTTTTGGTTGAGCACTCTGCTTCTTATTCATTTCAGCATCAGCTTTCATCTCCATCTTCTGCTTCTTTTGCTGCTGTATCTTCCTTGCCCTCTCTTGATCTTTATACTTTGCTACTTTAACAAAGTATGGTTCAGCAAATTCGACAATCACTGCAAGCAACAGCTGTGTTAATTTGTGTCTTTGTTTCCTTGTTATATCTTTTTGTGCACATGATGTGTCATTATTATTTTGGTTTGTTGTAAGAGGTTGCTGTGAGTAGCATTCCATTAATATACGATTAACCAAGTTGGGTATCATATTTAGCTGTTCATCATCGTTATTTGTATTCTTCTCTTTATCCGATTGTTGTTGTTCGGCGTTAGATGAATGAGATGTGGAAATGATACCATTGTAAATCTTTTCAATATCTCTCTCGGAAACTAAATACTCGAGAGCTTTTTGAAGATCGACTATCTCTGATAAATCTTCTTCATCATCATCGCTACTATCATCATTGCAACTACTTTGATCTTGTATATCATCACAGTAGTTACTGTTATTATCTCTGTCTTCTCTCACCATCTCAGAGTTTGACGAGTGAGTAAATTTTTGTGTTGTTTCGTCATTGCAATTGTTAACTGACTTCATACTCATATCATCGCCGCCCAATTCACCACCGCTATCAAAACTATTTGCAGCATTGTTCAGACCCTCCATCGGGCGCTTTCCGCTGCTATTTGAGCTACTATTCATCATCTTATGTCTCTCTTTGCTCAAACACTCTCATGATAAATCTCTAGGAGGGTAAGTTCTTAGCTTACTGAGGCTACTCTTGATGTGATGCTTGTATCGACCTCAACAAAAAGAAAGCATTATTAGTATTACGATAGGTAGCAAAAGGGAGGACGAACTGGTGACAATAATTGCTCACATACATACTGACGCTACAGCAGATATACTAGTTTATTAGGTGGTCTTTCTATTGTGGTAGTGTCCGACAGTATTAGTATTTCTATACTAAGAAGCTAGAAAAGACAAGTGTGAAAAAGTTGAGTTGGTGCCCTAACATAATTTTATTATTACTAGTTCAACTCTGCTTGCAATTATAGCAGTATTTACAGTTATTATATCAAAAGAAGTATTCTATCGATAAGTTTTGGTAGTCTCGTCTCGTTGGCATCAAAAATATAACACACATATACTACAATACATTAAAAAAAGTACACTCATACGCACCAAAAGTTAAAATTTAATTATGGAGTCAATATCAGCCCCTACTGTGTGTGCCAATTGTGGCAAGGGTGAAGAGGAGAGTGGTAATCTAAAGAAATGTAGTGCATGTCAGTTGGTTAAATATTGCAGTAGAGAGTGTCAAGCAGCTCACCGACCGCAACACAAGAAAGAATGTAAAAAACGTGCAGCTGAACTTTATGATGAGAAGTTATTCAAAGAGGTCGAGCCTGAAGAGTGCCCAATCTGTATGTTACCTATATCAGGAGGAGAAATGTCAGAAAATTTTCAAACATGTTGTGGAAAGATGATCTGCATTGGTTGTATTTATGCAATGAAGATGAGCGAAGAAGCAACAGACCTTTGCCCATTCTGTAGAACACCAGACGCAAACAACGAAGACGAGGACAATGAAAGATTAAAGAAAATCGTAGAGAGTGGTAATGCAGATGCATATTATTTACTCGGTTGTCGTTATGCTGATGGTGATCAGGGTTTAGCACAAGATCGCCAAAAAGCTCATGAGTTATTTCTTAAGGGAGGAGAGCTTGGATGCCCCACTGGATATTACAACTTGGGTGTATCCTATACTCATGGAGATGGTGTGGAAGTGGATGTGAAGAAGGCTAAACAATACTTTGAACTTGCCGCTATGCGTGGAAGTTTAGAAGCCAGGTACGACCTTGGTGTGTCGGAGTATGAAGCTCGTAATATTCAACGGGCATACAAACACTGGATACTGGCAGCAAAAGCAGGGTGTGAAAGATCTTTGGATCTAATTAAGAAAGGGTATGAACTTAGGCTAGTGACGAAAGATGAATATGAAAGTACCCTTCGTGCATACCACGATCGGCAAAAGGAAATGAAGAGCGATGAGAGGGAGAGAGCGGCAGACTGGTTCCAAAGTATAGTAAATAACTAAGAAGCTATAAATACAACATAATGGAGTACCGAGAAAAGATACCGATATCTCAACTCTAGTATCTCCACTTACTTCTACTCTCATGAAAAAAATGAAATGACGCAGATAGATGATGACAGTGGTTGATAACAAGCTCTGCCATAACCTCTCAGCCTTGAACATTCAGATCGATAACACGCTATAGACGACCGGATAGTATTGCAGAAAAGCTAGAGATAGACGACCACTTCTGTTCTCAGCTCGGACCAAGACGATATAAATATAAAATATATACATTTAAAAAATAATGTCAAATAATGATGATCAACAGCAATCGTTGCAACAACAATCATCATCAGTAGTAGTACAGCAGAGGCCAGCACATCCATTCGTCGAAGCATCATGTATATCTAAGCTATTGTTCATATGGCCATATCATTTAATGTCTGGCAAGAACAAAGTTCGGCCTGTAGATAATGATACCAACAACACAGATATCAATGATAGAAAGAATGAACAACGAGCAGCAATAGAAGAATGTGATCTACCACAGGTATTACCAGCCGATTCCTCTGAACAGAATTTAAATAACTTTACTACATTATGGGAAGCCGAACAATCGCGAGCTGCTACTGCAAAGGCAAACTACTTTGCATCTCTCCAATCTCAATCACAACATACCAACTCAAGAAGAAGGAAGAACAAACGAATGCCAAAGAATTGTAAACCAAGTTTACATCGTGCAATAATTAAAGATTTCTTATCAACAATGTGGTATGTTCAACCTTTTATGTTGTTATCTTCAACTGCCAAGTTAGTGCAAGCATTGGCTTTGGGATATCTTCTCCAATCATTTGAAACTCCCTCTTCTCCTACTTCCTCCGATACTTCTACTTCCACTTCTACTTCAGACACTACTTCAGACACCAATACAACATCAACAGAGAACAAAGAAGGCTACATATGGGCAACAATATTAGTATTATCCGGCCTCATAGTATTATTAGAACATCATCATGTGTTCTTCTGGACATGGCGTAAAGGTATGCAATATAGAATAAGTTGCGTGGCTGCAATATATGATAAGAGTTTAAAATTGAATAGTATGGTTGCTACTGAACAGATTACAGTTGATGTTGGTAAGGGTAAGGAGGGTTTGTTGGATAAGAAGAAAAGTACAAGTAGTAGTAGTAATGGTGCAAGTTCAGGAAGAGTGGTAAACATTGCAACAAATGATGTAGAACGGTTCCTATTGGCAACATTATTCGCCTCGTATATCTTTTGGGCACCAATCCAATCTATAGCAATCTTAGGATTGGGATGGTATGTTATTGGTTGGTCATTTGCAGCTGGATTTGGTTTGTTAGTATTCCTATTCGTTCCATTGCAATTATGGTTATCTAAAAAGTTTGCTTTTATGAGAAGTAAGATTGCTGCAATTACAGATGAACGAGTTACATTAGTTAGTCAGGCTATTAGCGGTGTTAGAGTTATGAAAATGAGTGGATGGGAAGATAACTTTGAAAATCGTATTGCCACCGTACGTAAAAAGGAATGTGATCAAATTGAAAAAGTGAATACCTATCGTGTATTGAATGAGGCAATCTTCTTTGTATGTAATGTTACCACATCTGTTATAATATTCATTATACACGTTGCTGCCGGGGGTGTACTAACACCACGGAATGTTTTCACAACAATGGTATTAATCAATGTAGCGCAGATGGAGATTACGAAACATTTATCATTGGCAGTCATGGGTGTATCCGAATGTTGGGTATCTATATCAAGGATACAACGATTCCTTGAAACTCCTGAATTAGATGAAAGGCATGAGTTGCCATTGTTGAAAGATGATAATGGAGATGCGGCCATAATTGCATCCAATGTCACTGCATATTGGAATGGTACTGGTAGAAGAAAGAGAAGTTTATCTGATGCAAATGACGATGTGGAAGATAACAAGATAGACACGTTGGGATTAATACTTGCCCTTGATAATGTTGATTTAGAGTTTGACATGGGTACATTGACATGTGTAATTGGTGCCGTTGGTTCGGGTAAGAGTGCCTTGATATCAATGCTAGCAGGAGAACTGCCAATATCAACTGGTAGTTTAAGGAAAAGAAACAACGCAACGGTGGCATATGCACTTCAAGATCCGTGGATAATGGACGGAACTGTCAAGGAGAATATACTACTCGGATATGATTACAATGAAGAGTTTTACACCACAATTATCAATGCATGCGGATTGAACGTCGATTTGAGTCAACTACCGTCTGGGGAGAGTACAATTGTTGGTGATAGAGGAGTCCAATTAAGTGGTGGTCAAAGAGCTCGGATTGCATTAGCTCGAGCATTCTATAGAGATGCCGATGTGATATTATTAGATGATCCTCTCTCGGCAGTTGACTCTCGAGTTGGTAGACTGTTGTTCTACTCGGCCATATTAGAATTGGGTGTGAATAGAGGAAAGTGTGTCATACTCGTTACCCACCAACATCAGTTCATTGCTCAATCAAGATGTGTCATGATGAGTGAGGGGAAAGTAGCATGTGTTGGTACATATCAAGAGTGTGTTGATGCATCTAATGGCAAGTTGACCTTTGCTACTCAAAACCAGTCATCTGAGGACCTAACAAAGCTTGATGGTGATGTGCTTCCACAGAAGAAACAGAGTAAAGAGAATGTGGTGGAAAGTAGTATAGTCAGTTCAGACATCGTCAAGGATGATAAGTCAAAAGAAGAAGTTACTTCGGAAGCCAATACAGATGATCATAAGGAAACAAGCCAGGTTGGTGAGGTAAAACGAGATACATTCCTCAACTACGCACGAGCCATGCCAGGAGGCATTATAAGTGCTATTCTCATGGTTAGTTAGTCCATATTCTATGGATACCGTGTTAGATTAATTTTAGTGCATATGATGTGTCACTTTTTCACTTTGCTAACATTGAACTTTGTTTTCCCTTCTCTGTAGATGGTACTTTTCACAGCAACTCAAGGAGCTGTATTAGCATGCATTGCAGCTGTTGGCAAGTGGTCAGAGGTACCAGCAGAAGATCAATGGTCAGGCAACATTATTGGTATAGTATGCGGGCTAGTAGCTGTGGTTATCATGTTGGCGGTGACGTGAGTAGACACATACTTCAACTTTCATGTTGCGAATGAAGAAGAATCGTCATCTCACTTGTTTCTCTTCTTCTTCTGTATCCTAGGCGTGCTTTCATGAGCTTTCATCTAATGATTCAGGCATCAAAGAAGCTTCATGATGACATGACACATGCTGTGTTGAGGTCGAAGATCGTCTTTTTTGATACGAACCCAATGGGCAGAATACTGAATCGATTCTCATCAGATGTGGGGTCTAATGATGACCAGCTTCCAACGACCTTCTTTGACTTTCTTGTGATTGCATTTCTAGTACTCGGAGCACTGGTTTCAGCCATTACTGTACTGCCTGTTACGCTCGTCTTCGTGCCTCCACTGATATGGTACTTTCTTCGTGTCAGAAGGGTATTTCTCACCACAAGTAGAGAGCTCAAGAGACTGGAGGGACTAGCAAGGTCCCCAATCTTTGCAATGTTGAGTGAATCTCTAAGTGGTATATCCGTAATACGAGCAAACAATGCAATCGAGTACTTCCAAAAGAAGTTTCGTACCGTACATGATGCACACGGTCGTGCCTTCTTTGCCTATATAGCCTGCTCGAGATGGCTAGGATTTCGAATGGATGGTTTGATGTTCCTGTTCCTCACAATAGCATCCTTTGCCTCGGTAGTTGTTTATCAACAAGCTTGGTTTGCTATCGATCCAGGTATATTAGGCTTGGCCATATCAATGCTAATTCAATTGTCAGGCCTCTTCCAATGGTGCATAAGACAATCAGCAGAAGTAGTAAACATGATGGTTGCTGTGGAAAGAGTGATAGGGTACCGTGATCTGCCACCCGAGGCGGCCCTCGACAATGATTATGATAAGGAGATAGAGAATGACTGGCCTGCAAAAGGTACAATTGATGTAAACGATCTTTCTGTTCGGTATAGACCTGGTCTGCCTTTATCTTTACGCGGACTGACGTTTCAAGTCAGTGGGGGGAGTCGGATAGGAGTAGTGGGAAGAACTGGGTGAGTAGTGTATTAAATATATGGACTTGTATGTAGCGAGATAGTCGATGACAACTGACTTCTACTTTCCTTTCATCTCATATTAGTGGCGGTAAATCAACATTGGTACAATCTCTGCTGAGACTATTAGAAGCCGAGGGTGGTCAAATCACAATCGACGGCGTAGATATATCCAAGTTGGGACTCCACAAACTTCGAACATGTATATCTGTGATACCCCAGTCTCCAGTACTTTATGGTGGAGTGTCAATACGAGAAAATCTAGACCCATTCAATCATCATGATGATGAGCAAATCAGTTCAGCTCTGTTGGACGTTCATATGCTCGAAGCTATTAGATCATTATCTCATGGATTAGACACAACTGTGGCCGAGGGTGGACTTAACTTTAGTGTGGGACAACGTCAGCTTCTATGCTTGGCAAGAGCTATCCTTCGAAGGAATAAGATACTCGTTTTGGACGAGCCAACTGCAAATGTCGACTCACGAACAGATAAGCTATTGCAAGAGGCAGTATCGAAAAGTTTTCAAGGCGCGACAATCTTAGCTGTTGCTCATCGGTTAGATACGGTAATTGACTTTGATAAGATTCTAGTACTTGGATCAGGAGGTTTGTTAGAGTATGGGTCTCCACATGAGCTGATTAGCCAAGAAGGCGCCTTTTGTAGTATGATTAATGACACTGGAGATGAGATGGCTACAATATTGAAAGATCGGGCGAAGAATAATAATAGCTTGAATTAAGTACCATTTATTGGCTATTGGTAAGATTAGTATTAAGTAGAACGAATGATATGTAGCACATACTTTGAGGTTCCCTGTCCATGTAAACATGAGGTGTCGAGGTCTTAGTGAAGGGCCTGATGGAATTCTTCCTAACGCCCACACCAATTTCAACCTACATACCTAACATCATACTCTCATAAAAAGGATACCCTTTGGTATTTAATGCTTCATAGATTTATGTACTTGTTATTGCTCAAAGTAGTTGCAAAAGGTCACACAAGCAGACAATACGGACAACTCGTCATTATTGCAAAACAGAGGAGTGTACCTAATGATGTTGTTAGCAGCATACTGTGTTCATGTAGGTTCATGTATTATGAGAGTGGACACAAATTAATGACATAAAGTTTACACACCATCTACCACACTTTGTCTACATTGGCATGGCACTCCCCAAGTATCGAAGTATGGACGAGGTACCATTCACAGTTAAAAGATCACACAAATTTATATTAGGTGGCTTGCTGCTTGCTTTGGTATGTCTATTTGAGATGCATTATGATATATTGGTCGAAAGTTACAATACAAAGACAAAGTCGTTTCGAGATGTTATATCGATCTTCAAATCCAGTACTGCCGAAGATGAAGATATTATAGATCATCAACTTGATAGAAGAAAAAAGTATGGATATCTTCATCCAACGCCGCCATATAAACCTGTCATTCGAACATCACATACATGCAACATATCAAAAACCAAGAATAATGAAACAATACAAGAAGTAGTACACCTTCCTGTAGCCACACCACATTTAATATTAATCGGTGCACAAAAGAGTGGAACGTCCAGTTTTCAAAGTATGATTGATAAACGAATTAATGTCATTACACCACTATCTGTGAACAAGTTCGAGCCGCATTTCTTCGATTTTAGAGTAAGGAGTGTTCTCAAGAAGTATACCAATACCGATCATACATCAATGGAATATAAAAGTAAGGTATGTCAGAAGCGGAAGCAATATACTGAATACTTTAATATGACAAAGATCATATTAAATAATGAAAGTGTGGCAATAGAAAAGACTCCAAGTTACATCTTATATTCAAATTTACCATGGATGATTGATGATGTTTGTCCATGGGCTAAGATTGCTGTGATATTGAGATCACCCGTGGATAGAGCTTGTAAGTTGTTTTATGCAGTCAAGATTGTGTCTTTTGTATTGCTTTTCATTACATTTCTTATAGACAACTGTCTTCTCTGATGACCATATCATATTATTATAACATGCATGTAAGGGAGCGGATATCGGATGAGCTTGAGTAGGGGAAAGAACAAGAAGAATGTCACTGACTTTTCAACTTTTGTCAAAGAAGAGATTGATGAGTTCATAAAGTATGGATTACTGAACAACTCGACACAGTCTTTAGACGAATTTGAGGCTAGTTTGAATCACACAGCAAACACTACTACTCTTGAGGATGAGGTTGACCGTCTCGCTTCTTCTTCTCCATTTGTCTTTCCAGCCAATATGACACTAGATACTTATGCTCAACTCGTTTACAATTATGATGGTAAGAGAGGTGGACTTCTATTTCGTGGACTTTATGCACCACTTTTGATACCCTGGGTGCAGCAGTTTGCCGCTGACGATAGATTGATGATTCTTCGTTTCAGTGATCTATATTCGAAACCAAATGAGACGGTTGACGAAGTACTTGGCTTTGCCGGTGTGAATGATACATCTATAGATGAAGACTATATTATACCAAAACGAATACGGAAGAATCCTGATATGAAAGGAAAGGATATATCTCTTGATCCGACCTTACGACTCTATCTGAATCTATTGTACCGACCAATCAACAAATTACTAGCCGAGCTTCTTGGAGATGATTGGCAGGGAGTTTGGGCATAGCTTTTAAGTACCGTTCAATGAACCACACAGTTTGTGGATGGGCGGGGGATAGTGAATGAGAGCGGAGTGACGAGTGAAACTGAAAGAGTTTTTCGTTTCGTGTGTCCGGGCGGAGGACTTCGAGATCTAACTAACTCGACTCAAACTTAGACTCTTAAAATAAAATGTAGGGTACCTCTTCCCTCCTATTGTTTCAACTGGACTGGTAGACAGAGACTATAGTACATATCACTTGGGAACTCACGCTCTACATACAACTAATCATGACTGTAGCTAGGGGATAGCAAGATGAGTGTGATTTTATTCTAAAGGATACCGTTCGGCCATGAGAGTGAGATGAAGTGCCAATAATGCAAGTAGAGGCAGCAAGTAGGGGTCGACTACCTCAATACAATAAGAGCTTGCTGCATAGATAGGATGGCTAATAGGAGATTACTGATCAATCTAGCATATTAATCTTCCACTTAGTTGTCTTCATTGCTTCATTGCAATCAAAGATATCAAATCATCATCATTTTGATCGATAAAATTATCAACACTCTTCCATCTTGCAATATCTAATATGGCGCTTCCGAAGTCAAGAAATAAGAAGGTGGTATCATCCACAATAAAAACATCCCATAAGCTTATATCTGGCCTACTTGCTTTTATTTACATCTTTCAAATACGTCTATACAAACTAGACGAAAGTTATATCCCTAAATCTCTCACTTTCAAACCGAGCACTAGTAAACTGACAAGCATATCAGATGCTACCCAATTAGATGGCGTATCAGATTCTACAACCGAATTAGATGTCATACAAACAACCAATATTGACAGTAGTAGTAGTAGTAGTAGCAGCAGCAGCAACGGAACAATACCTAAGCGGTTATGGATGTTTTGGGATAAAGGATTAGATCATTTGCAATCATTATCACAAGCTCCAAAGAATAAGTATGCCGTCGATTACCAATGTGTCGAAGCTATGATGAAACTGAATTTAAATACATGGGATGTTAAGCTTCTTAATGAGAGTGGTGCAAAATCTTTGGCTCCGATATACGCTTCATTGCTTAATAATGATACTTTCTATCCTAAGATGACCCCTACCATGAAAGGAGATGTGCTTCGTCTTGAGTTACTGTCAAGATATGGGGGAGTGTATGCTGATACCTCCGTATGTGCTTTCTCTAAGTTAGATTCCTTCATAACAGACTGGGTTGGAACAGATAAAGATGGGTTTTGGGCAGCACCAAAGGATATTGCCAAGACCAATAGCTCAAAGTTGCAAAGTCTTCATGTGGATAAGTGTCATGATCTTAGTCTACTCCCTGCTGAACGTCAGGGTGTTAAGAATAAGGGGGCTCCATCCCGAACCACTTCAAACTGGTTTTTAGCATCCACCAATCCACATAATCCACTAGTGGATGAGTGGCTAAGGGTATATGTCAACCATCTATTAACATTGGCCGATCCAACACAGCCCTACTTTCTGGCGCACTGCTCTTTAAGTCAAGCTCGTATGAACAACGCCACAGTTGAAAGGATTTGGTCAGCAACCACGAAAAGAATTCAAAGAATCGGCAACACTTCATCATCTTACAAAAGTAAGTGTATCAAGGGAGGTGTAAGCAGTTGTTCAACAATAGTGAAGAGACCAAATAGAGGCTACGTTTTATCTGGAAAGTATGCACATGATGTGTTTGGTACACCTTATCATTCAAAACTGAAGGGCAAGAACAGTATATCAAATACAACACAACCCCTTGATCATCTTCATGCTGACAATAATACATCTGATGCAACAACAAGTACAACGTCAAAGATTGATGATCTTACAATACTTTATAAGTCTCCTCGTCCTCCCTTTGCTCCATTGGTTCATACATCTCATAATTGCACACTCTCTAATGGAAATATGGTAAATATTCCTGTAGCACTGCCTCACTTGATCTTGATCGGTACTCAGAAGGCAGGGACTGGAACGATACAGAGGATGTTAAAGTCGCGACCCGATGTAATCACCCCGAAGAAGCCTAGTGAGATTGATTTTCTAGATGAAAAAGTAGTGATGAAGGCACCTGGAGGATGGCTGAATGAGACAAATGAAGGAGAACTTTGTCGTTTACGAAAAGCATATGCCGATGAGTTCGATATGAAGCAAATGATACATGAAAGAGATGGTCAGGTTCGTATTGCATTTGAAAAGACTCCGCATTACATGCTTCGACCATCCATACCCCATGCTATAGATCTATTATGTCCACATAAGCCAAAGATCGTAGTGACACTAAGGCATCCAGCAGAGAGAGCGTTTAGTCAGTATAGTATGATTGTAAAACAGGGAAACCACCTCCTCCCTAACACAACCTTTGAACAAGCAATTGAGACTGAAGTTGATCATCTAATCCAGCGTGGTTTGTTAAGAGAAGGAACACTCTCTCTATCAGAATATGAACAAAGGAGAGATGAATTCGACTTGAACACTGTCGGAAAAAGTCATTCACCAATTTTGATACACCATGACTTAACTTTGGAAGAGTATACCAAGGTAGCAGGTAATGTCCTGTTGATCAATGAAACAGTTGATGGTACAAAATATGATGAAGAAGGTGTCATAGTTCGTCCCCATTACTTCCCTCATCTTCTATTTCGTGGTATATATGCCCTTCAATTGTTGCCGTGGGTGAAGAAATTTGGACAAGATGAGCGTATGATGATACTCAAGTTTGAGGATTTTGCAGGAGATGATGCCAATCAGACTGAAGTAGAAGAGAAGATTCTACTCTTTGCTGGACTGACCAACCCAGTATTGAAAGAGAGAAAAAGACAAGTAAAGGCCAATGGTTTTACGAAGTCTGAAATGAACCCCATTACAAAAGAATATCTTACCTGGCTTTATCAGCCATTCAATGATCTTTTACCAACATTGTTGGGCGAGGAGTGGAGAGGTGTATGGGATGAGGAGTACAATGCTCAAACAGATGAATTACCGGAACAGAATATAGATACAATCATCAGAAAAGAAGGAAGTGGTATCCCTCATTTGAATGAGATGCAAAGTAACCGCAACTTATCCTTATCATATCGCCATCAAAGGAAGTTCTTCTCCGTTAAGGATGATGTTATATCATATGTCCTCAAGAACAAAAACATGACACATTATTTCCACGGTGATGATAAGGGTGGACATCTGTTTGCGTTCCGATTGAACAATGATTATGCCTTTCGACATATATTCAAAAATGGAGGCACTACTATTGCCCGGCAAACGGGTGTTAGGAATCATGGTCATGTACCAAGAAAGAAGATTGAGATTGGGAATCGTAGGCTAGTGACTGTTGTCCGTGATCCAATAGATCATTTCTTGAGTGGCTGGAGCGAATGTGGGTTTCGGGAGGCATTACAAGATCAACGGGAAACTGACAATACAACTACATATGATGAACGTATCCAAAGCTGGTTGAAGGTGGTTGAGGGACGTCGGAAACCTGTTGGATGTCGCCCTCATTCATATCCACAAGCCAACTTCTTACTTGATACAGACGGTAGCAACACATATGAGAGTCTAGATTTGATTGGCGACCTTAATGAACTACCACAAGTCTTAGGGCTAGCTGGATTTGAGTACAATTACAGTATACCAATAGAAAGGAACTCATCCGAGAATGAAGTGAAGGAGAAGCTATACCCAAAGAGAGTTGATCTTATATCTGACGATACAATGAAGCAACTGTGTAGGTATCTAGCACTCGACTATTACTTATTTGATTTTACGCCTCCGATGGTATGTCGAGAAGACACGACTGTCCTTCCATTGCTAAATATGTTCAAGTTACAAGACGAATCATCAGAAGAAGTGCCATCTTCAGAGACTAATGATTTTGATACTGGAAGAAACATAACAAAGGCTGATCTCCCGATCTACCTCCTTCAACCTGATACTGATCAAACAGTGCAGATCAAATGGGAAAAACTAGCTCAAATGTGGAATCGAACAATTCAGTATGAGGATATCGTACAACATTCAACACCTATATCATCACTGCCTCCTTTGCCATCCAGTAATCTACGTCGTGTGGTGATGCTACATACCTCTCCAAAGATGGGGTCGTCCACCATTCGAGAAGCTTGTAGTGTCAACTACGAGAAGACTTGTGGCATCCCATATAAAGCAGTCAATATGAAGCCATACCATGGCCAAAGCATAAACAGACCTCCTCGACCGATTCCATTGGGATACCAGGACGGAAAGACGTTATATCCAATGATGAGAAAATGCAGAAATACCAGTCACTTTTGTGTTAAGGATATTATACTGCCAACTGGTATACCAACCTATGACGATGTAATGTTTGTTCATATGTTCCCCTTTCGCAACTACAATGAATTTGCTAAAAGTGCATTGAAGCAACGTTATGATGTGGATGGGAACTCTGGATGCAGCAGAGTAAAGTCGCTTTTGGGGGAATGCAAACCTGGTCGGTATGAGCTTGATCTTCGTCAGTATAGCAAGACACAATTATCAAGATTCAAGGAGGAGGTAGTGCAGCGGATGAATGATAGGAATGAGCATCACATATTCTTGTTATATCATCACGGAGAGTTGGATAGCGTATTGGATAAGCTGAGTGGTGTGTATAATATCCCTAGATTACCGGGTTCAAATGGTACAAGGAATGAAGTCAGACCGAAAGGTACATGTGAGGATAGCAAGAAGTTATTGGATATGTATCATGATTGTTTCAGTGATGAGTTGATGGAATTAACTTAAATAACAATACTTGACTCGACATACTCTTTAATTTTGATTTACTTTACTATCTTAGAGCATCCTTACCTCTCAAAGGCAACACATACAGTGTGGGCTCGAAAGTTGTGAATGTGAATCTCATTCACATCTCGAGGCCACATTATATTTGGGTATTGCAAACGGATAAAGTAATGGTTCAACTCGTGAGACCGAACCTCGACACCCTTACTGCTGTGGTGATGAAAAACGATGTTTGTCATCGGTTTTCATGACCAGAGCTTGTTTCTATGCTGCTTGCAAGTCATGATATATCCACCAATACTGACACTCATGTCCTGCCGGAGCTCTATTGGGCATCTTGAGAGACTGTACAAAAGTCCTAACATGTATATCAGACTTTTGTAGAATCTCGAATAACGTCTTCACTCATATGTTGTGGACTAGCAACTGATTCGATTCACTAGCCGGCTAATACAATGATCTAACCCGAGAAGTCAAACGCGGCACCACCATTATTCCCATCATCCATCCCCGTAGGCGCCGAGAAGGCAAACTGACCATCGGCCATTTCGGGGGCAATATTGGCCATCTCCTCCTCTTCATCCACGCCGAAGAATGTTTCAAGAATCTTGATACACTTCTCGTAAATATCATTATTCGAATGTTGCTGGAGTTCTTCGATTTTGTTAAGACCCTCGGCCTCGGCGACGTATGTGCTCATTTGATTATGTGAACCTGTGGCAAGGGCATCGTCTTCTCCAACCTTGAGGATCTATTGTTTGGGACGTGGAGGTAGTGGCAGGAGGTTATTGAGGAGACACAAAGTGTATGTGAGCAAGGGTGGGATGCAATGTCACAAAACCACACCAACACAACAAAAAACGACACATAAAACTTACATTCTCCAACCCCTCCAAGGCAATGGTAACAATCTTAACATCATTCACGGTTAACAAATCACACAACGGACGGATACAACCCTGCTGTACCAAGAACTTAATCTGTTGTGGACTACCACCACTAGTTGCATTCGATATAGCCCACGCAGCCTCCTTACGAATGTCAAACTCGGCATTACTTAATAATTGAATTAATGGGGGGATAATATTATTATCAATAACTGCCTGAATTTGATCCTTGTTACCCGCGGTAATGTTGGAAATTGTCCAACATGCCTCCTTACGTATACCCTTCTTGGGACTTGATAATAATGCCAACAAACACGGTAAGGCATTATTATTAATAATGAATTGTGTTTGTAAATCATCTCCCGTAACAATATTCCCAACAGTACGTAACGCGGGTGTTTGTACCGCTGGACTTGGATTTAATAACAATTCAACTAATCGACGACATACGCCCGCCTCGATGACAGCCTGAATCTTCTCATTGGGTCCGTCACTTAAATAACTTAATGCCCAACATGAGTCAGTTAATACCTCCTCATCTGGACTAAAGATTAATTGACTTAACGTGGATAATGAACTCCTAACGAGATTAAAATCCGGCTGAGGCTTACCACGACAGAAGTTCGACAATGTCCACGTCGCGTTACGTAACATACTCAACTTTGATCCCTGATGTAACTGTTGTAATAATGGTTGCATAGCACCAGCCTGCAGTACCAAATCACGACAGGGTGGTGAATCACCGGCAATATTACCCAATGCCCACACGGCCTGTTCACGCACATCATCATTCGGACTTGATAATAGACGAACAAAGATGGGTACGGCACCTACCTCCATAACAACCTTGGTATGATCACTGGTACCACTGGCAATATTCGTTAATGCCCACGCGGCCTCGAATTGTAATGCTGGATTATCTTCACGTGATAGAAATTCAACGAAACGTGGTACGACACCTGAATCGATTACTTGTTGAATTGGTGGATTCTTTTCAATGGAAAGTAAACGACGGAATTGGGTGGTGCAGGATGTTTGAATGGAGGGATCATTACCCATTACACCTTGGACCATTTGGGGTAGATTTTCAAGTTTGTTACCCGCGGCACCCATGGATGTGTCCATACCACCGGCTACGGCACCTTTGATATTAAGTGGGAATTAGTTTAATAGGTGAAATTGTTAATTAGTTAAATTGGGTAGAGGGGGATAGAGGGAAGGGTGTATATTGATGAGACACTGCTAAAATAATCACAAGAAAATCCACAACCCAATAAAAACTAAAATGAACAAACCTACCATAACCTCCCGGGGCAACACCACCAGCAGCTAACATACTAGCGGCAGCTAACGCGGCGGGAGTATCCATCGAACTACCGGCACCACCTCCTGGGGGCATTTGACGACGTTTGGCTAATCGAACATCTTTTTTAGTTTTACGAATTTGGAGTGTAGTTTCCTCACGACGACGACGTCCTTCATCGACGTCGATTGACTTTTTGAAGCCTTTTTTACGCTGTTAAATATGGTGGATATAGGGAAATATTAAAGGTATACAAAGGGGTAAGGGAGTAAGGTGTTAGATGTTGAGGGGCGTGTTTGCAAGAAAGCAATGCTAATAAACTCAAAGTATTGCGGGTATGTGTTTTTCTACTCGCCACCGCCACCGAATTTTATACAACCAACGCCATAATATTAAACAATAAATACATAATAAACATACCTCTTCCTCTTTATTAAGCATCGTCGGTTTAGGGGTATTAAATTAATAGGAGGAGAAGCTGGCACCACCACAAAATTAGTACAAACAAATAAGTATAAAAGTTGTGATATATTGTACGTTATTGCGTGATTCGTATCAGAAAGTACGGAAAAACATTACACTTGGAAGAAGGGGTTCACATCACTATTATTATCGCAATCTTACAGATGAGAATGAGAGGAGGTTAATGTCTTGGCGTTATATAAAGGAGCAGCAGGGATTGTAGAGAAACGGCGTTATTACTTGTATTATTAATAGTCCGCCGTCGGCGGGGTGTAACGATAAAAAGAATAAGTAAGGACACTTGATATATACAAACACAAAAAATAAATCATGAGTACTGATACCGCCATCGATACTCTAACGGAGGGTATTGATAGGGTTGATATATCAGATAATAATACTGATACATCAGAAGAAGTACTAGAACAAACATGTGCCGCATGTGGCAAACAAGGTACTAATCTAAACATGTGCAACAAGTGCAAATCAGTGACGTATTGCAATGCAGCATGTAAAAAGAAACACAGAAAGAAGCATAAGAAAGCATGTGAAAAACGTGTGGCCGAACTACACGAAGAACAGTTATTCAAGGATGTAGAACCTGACGAGTGTCCACTTTGTTTTCAGCCCATGCCATTCGAGGCGGAAGCAACAACTTTCAAATCATGTTGTGGTAAAGTTATATGTAATGGTTGTCTTTACGGGGTGAACGAAGAAGCTTTTCAGAGAGGGAAGATACAACTTTGTGCATTCTGTAGAATACCAGCAACATCTTCTTTGAGAGAGACACTCAAACTAGAAAAGAAGGAAATGGATAAAGGGAATGCCGTGGCAATTTTCACTTTTGGCGTTTATTATAGTAAAGGTCAACATGGATTGCCACAAAATTGGGCAAAGGCCAATGAGCTATATCTAAAGGCTGGAGAAGTTGGGTGTGCAAGAGGATATTACAACCTGGGATACAGCTATAACCAAGGTTATGGTGTGGAAGTAGACCAGAAGAAAGCTAGATACTATTGGGAGCTTGCTGCTATGAATGGTCACACAAGTTCCAGACATAATCTCGGTTGTTTGGAAGATGGGAATGGCAATTATGATCGAGCGTTCAAACACTTCATCATTGCGGCAAAGGCTGGAAATGAGATCTCTTTGGATCAAGTGAAGCGGGCGGTTATGAATGGGTTTATCACAAAGGATGAATACGCACGTACCTTACATGCCTATCACGAGAGACGAAAAGAAATGAAAAGTGACATGAGGGATAAAGCAAAGGAGATGGGGTATGGGCAGACATCAAGGAGATAATTCCTCAAAGTTTATGTAAATATATCTATTTCGATAATATAATAATAGTTTACACAAGAGCTTTTCTACTGGAGGGTACTGTAGGCTATGTTTAAGGTGTATAGACTTGTCTATATTTGCCCGCTATCTTTCATCTTAGCAATGAACCTCCAATATTCATCACTACCCTCCAATCCACTGGCTAGGGCATAAAATGCTGCAGCCTCATCCCTTGCATCACTCTTCATTTCTTTTTGCCGCTCATGGTAAGCACGTAGAGTCATTTCGTAATCATCTTTTGTAACAACCCCATGCTTATATCCTATTGTAATTTCGTCAAAAGACTTTTTATGACCAGCCTTTGACGAAATCATCATGTGCTTCATTCCTCGTCTATAATGATACATTCTTGCCGATTGACTATTTTGTCCTAAAAGAAGCTCATTGCAACCAAGAATATATCTTGCCTGTACATTCCCCTTAATTGCTGCAAGCTCCCAGTAGTAGGTAGCTTTCTCCATATCCCTTTCTACACCTTGACCATTGTTATATGAATTGCCCAAGTTAAAATATGCATCTGCACACCCAAGCTCGCCACCTTTCAAAAATAACTCATTTGCCTTTTGATAATCTTGCGGCAAACCCAGTCCCTTTGAATAAGAGCCCTGATTCCGTCCTTCGAAATATTGATTTCCGAGTGTATAGAATGCCTCAGCATTTCCATTATCCATTAGTTTCTCCAATCGTTTGATCTGTTCTTCATTAGAAAATGCTCGTGGTGTCCGACAAAATGCACATAATACATTCAATACACCACCACCTTTATTCATATTCAATACACCACCACCTTTTTTCTTCTGTGTATTGCAAAACTGCGACGCATTCTCATGATCACAGCCTGCGCATATACGTTTACCGCAACAAAACTGGAAAGCAAACAGCTCTCTCCCATCTGGTAAAGGAAGGAAGCAAATTGGACAGTCCTCATTGGGTGGGGGGTCTTTGAATAGTTTCTCATCATGCAATTCAGCCACTCGTCTATCACATGCCTTTTTGTGCTTTGATCTGTGTTTCTTTTTGCAAGCGGCATTGCAGTACTTTACTAATTGACACTTGTTGCATGTATTCATATCACTGCTGTTACCTTTCTTACCACAATTAGCACACATAGACATATCATTTATACCCACACTGTTAATACTAATACCCTTGATGATGTTTTTGATATTATTTTGATCACATGATGTGCACTCTTTTTTGCTCATCATTTCTTTGGGGCTAATATTACCACCACCACCATCACCACTGGTGAGCTGATCATTACCATTATTATCTCCGAAATTACTGCTCATATTTCTAATTTAATCAATTCGATATCAAGTTAGTACTCATATGAAGAAAAATTATGAGAGTATAGTTTTTTATTGTGGATTACTTTGCAATATGGCGACCACACTATCACTGTTGCCAACGCACACCACTATAACAATACTAATGAGTCTATTCTGCAAGCCTATCTAGGCTCTCCGTATCCTCCTCTCTCGGCAGCCACGCGGTGTAATGTACTAGGGTAGTAAGTATCGTAGTTTGTTATAATTTGTTTGAAACAGAAGGGCAAAGGGCATTCTAAAGGGCATCACAACCAACCCCTAACAAAGCATCTTAGGGATTAGTTTAGTTTTAGTTTGTTATTTTTTGTACTATGAGTGGGTTACTATCTCCGCTCTAAGGATCAATGAACCTACGCCGCGCCGCCGCTCTATCCAAGAGGAATGACTAAGAGTTAATAGTGTTGTTGAATAGTAGTAAAACAATACTTGTTTGTCTTCGTCGGTGTTGGATAATAATAGTTGTGCAGAGTAAAAAAGAATAAGTACACAAGATAAACACAAAAGAATATGAGTACTAATACTGCCATCATCAATAGTGTAACGGAGGGTATTGATAATGTGGATATATCAGCCAGTAATAGTGATGATACATCAGAAGTGTTACAGCAACAAACGTGTGCGGCGTGTGGTAAGCAAGGCACTAATCTAAACATATGCAACAAATGTAAATCAGTGACGTATTGCAATGCAGCATGTAAAAAGAAACACAGGAAGAAGCATAAGAAGGTATGTGAAAGAAGAGTTGCTGAACTACACGAAGAACAGTTATTCAAGGATGTAGAACCTGACGAGTGTCCAATATGTTTTCAGCCCATGCCATTCGAGGCTGAAGCAACAACATTCAAATCCTGTTGTGGAAAAGTTATATGTAATGGTTGTCTTTATGGGGTGAATGAAGAAGCTTTTAAGAGAGGGAAGATACAACTTTTTGCATTCTGTAGGGAACCAGCAACATCTTCAATGAGAGAGACACTCAAATTAGAAAAGAAGGAAATGGATAAAGGAAATGCCGTGGCAATTTTCACTTTTGGTGTTTATTATAGTAAAGGTCAACATGGCATGACACAAAATTGGGCAAAGGCTAATGAGCTTTATCTAAAGGCAGGGGAACTTGGATATGCAAGAGGTTATTATAATCTTGGATATTCGTATAACCAAGGATATGGTGTAGAAATTGATCAGAAGAAGGCTAGATATTACTGGGAGCTTGCGGCTATCAATGGTCATACAAGTGCCAGGCATAACCTCGGTTGTTTGGAGAAAGGTGATTGCAATTATGATCGATCATTTAAACACTTCATCATTTCTGCAAAGGCTGGAAATGAGATCTCTTTGGATCAAGTTGAACGGGGGTTTATGGATGGCTTTATCACAAGAGATGTATATGCCAGTACGTCACATGCCTATCATGAGAGACGAAAAGAAATGAAAAGTGACATGAGGGACAAAGCAAAGGAGATGGGGTATGGTATGGGCAGAATAATTAGATAGAAATTATTGATAATATAAAGGTTTATTCAAGAGACATCATCAATCTGTATTCTTCAGCGGCATCCCTCATATCACTTTTCATTTCTTTTTGTCGCTCATGGTAGGCTCGTAAAGTCGTCTCATACTCATCTTTTGAAACTTCCTCGTCCATGAATCCTTCCTTAATGAAGTCCAAAGATTTCTTGTGCCCAGCTCTTGCTGCAAGTATCAAGTGCTTGTATGCTCGGTCATAGTTGCCTGCTTTCCACTCCAAACAACCAAGATTATACCTTGCCATTGCATGACCACCCATAGCTGCAAGCTCATAATAATGCTTTGATTTCTCCTCATCGACTTCTATACCGCCCCTTCCTTTACCTAAATGAACAGCAAAGTTGAAATATCCATCCATGCATCCAAGCTCTCCTGCCTTTAGCCATGACTCATTAGCCTTTGACCAGTTTCGTTGCATATTGTATCGGCCATGAGCATATGCATAACCAAACATATTGAATGCATTCGCATTACCATTATCCATCAGCTTCTTTACTCTTTTGACAATTTCTTCATCTGAAGCAGCTGGTGGCGTCCGACAGAATGCACAAATGTCTTGTCCTTCACTCATCATCATAGAATACATACATCCATTACAGATGAGCTTACCACAACATGAATGAAATGATACATATTTAGTTTCAACTGGTGTAGGTTGCATACATAACAGACACTCGTCGGGCTCAACGTCTTTGAATAGTTTCTCATCGTGCAACTCGGCCACTCTTCTTTCACACTTTTTCTTATGTTTATGTCGATGTTTCTTTTTGCACGCCGCGTTACAATATTTCACCTCCTTGCATTTATTGCATGTGTTCATATCATTACTGTCACCCTCTTTACCGCATGCAGCACATATGGATGTATCATTCAGGATAGCCATACTATCGATACCCTCGGTAATATTATCGACATTATTTTGTTCACATGATGCGCACTCTTTTTTGTTCGAAGTCATTTCCCCACCA
>Ga0075439_12504_pt1 | contig 25518 bp, 14 predicted proteins | sample MintriSingleCell_FD_74264 | JGI IMG/M metagenome (GOLD analysis project Ga0075439, IMG submission 74264) | Marine eukaryotic communities from Monterey Bay, USA to study complex ecological interactions - Minidiscus trioculatus JGI Plate_4_G5... | ecosystem: Environmental > Aquatic > Marine >... | reverse complement strand
TTAAAGGTAGTTATTACTCATATGACTGACCTGATTAAGGCAAACCGAGACTTATTCCATGAACTGGTTGTGAATGAAGAATTATCATCGATAAACTTTCTAACGGTTGTTCACGAAGAATCAGATGTTGATCCAGTATCTGGTGAAAGCGGTGATGACGTGACAAATGGAGGATTTATTACCAAGCTGCTAATCCGGCTGTTGTCAAGGTGTGTAGATGAACCGAGGCCAGAAATTCGAGATGCTATTGCCTCTTGTTTGGGAGAGATAGGAGCCATAGACCCGAACCGCCTTGGCAAAGAAATAAACTCAACTCAAATAGGCCAGGGGAGTGATGATAGTAGTGCTTGGAGACTGAGGAACCCCCCATGGCAAACTCAAGTCGCCGACTATCAGCTTCGTTTAGTATCGAGACATCTAGTCTCTGGCTTGAAATCTGCTTCAGTGGCTGTTGATGGTCATAAGATATCCTTTTCTATCCAAGGTATGTGTATATTCATATACATTTATATGTCTGAATGTCATATGTAGTCTTTGATTTGTCTCATCTTTGTATATACACTTTCAAATCTATACAGAATTGTTGAAGATATTGGACGGGCACTTTGGAGGCGAAAACGAGAACGATATGACTCCATTGCTCAAGGAAAAGTTGCAACAAGCAGATGTATTTAACATTGTTGAGCCCTTCTGGACTACAAATTATAAGCAAGTTGATGTAGTCGCCGCAAAGACACCTCCATTTTTCATCAAGTCGAGCTCTTACTTTTCTTGGCTGTCATCATTCTGTAGATTTCTTGTCACACGAAGTTATGCAAACAAGAAGAGTGTTTGGGGTGATTTCTTTCATGCATGTCGATCTGCTATCCGCTCAAAGGCTTGTGTAGGAGTAGCTGAATTCCTTTTACCCTTGTTTGTACTTGACACTATGTGTTTCGGCACCAAGAACGACAAAGATGTAGTCGTCGATGAGTTTATACAAGTGTTGACATTCGACGAGGGAGATACAACATCGAAAATGGACCTTAAAGAACGTGAGAAGGCTGCTAATGCCGTCTTTTCGGTCATGGATGTATTGCGTTATTGGCTTGAGAAAGAAGTTGAGCGAAAGCATCAACCTACTACTAGAGGAGGAAGATCAAAAGGAAGGGCAACGAATAATTCAACTGCTAATGATGGAGCAGAATTCTCATGGCCAGCCACAGAGAGCATTAAGAAGACTGAACAGTTACTCAAACGCATACCTCTCTCGTCATGTGCAGTCGCGGCAAGTAAGGTTGGTATGCGTGCAAGGGCACTACAATTTCTTGAGATGGAAGGTCGAACTAAGGCTCAAGCAAATGATGGTTATAAGAAGGACGATACCAAGGGTATATCGAGGTTCCTCAAATCCGACTTTCTCCTTGGTATTGATTCACAGCTTACTCAAGTGCTACATGGACAGCTCAATGATTTTGATACCATGGTGTTTGTAGCTGAGAAGAATCACGAAGCAGACCTAACAAAGAGACTCACGGAAGAAGCTGTCGAGAGAGAAATGTACGAAGATTGGGAAGGAGCGTTCCAGGCCTATGAGCAGCTGTTAGATAGCAGATTGATCAACAACAACAACAGCAATCAAAGCTCATTTACCTCAGATGATGTAGAAAATTCCAAGGCAAATGCACAGAAAGGTATCATCAGATGTCTCTTGAAACTTGGCCGTCTTGACAGTGTACTGAATCAAGCCTCAGGCATGTCGTCAAAACAAAGCACCATCGCAATGGGAAACGACGGCGGAGGCAGTGTTCAAATCAGTGATGAGTTACTCCCCTCTGCGGCAGAAGCTGCTTGGAGACTTGGCGATTGGGACCAACTTGATAACCTCGTGAATAATGTCAATGACGAGTCAGCACTGGATTCCAATGCTAGTTTTCAACTCGAGTTTGGCCGGACTATGCATTCTCTACATTCCAAGTCACAAGAGAATTTTGTCATAGGTCTCAAGGACTCAAGAGAGTCAATCATGTCATCTCTATCAAGTGCAGCGCGAGATGGATATACTAGCTCATATCCATACTTGACACAACTCCATGCGATACGTGAGGTTGAGTGTGTATCTACCACATTCTTTGACAAGAACCAATCAAACTTTCAACAATCATTCATCAATGTAGTGTCTTCCGAGCAGTGGAGCGATAGATTAGAATTGTCAACTTCAGACACGACGGGATCTAATGCTATACTAAACACCAGGCTAGGCCTATCTCGTATGGCAAACGAGCCGACTATTGAAGGGCTCATGTGGCTAGATATTGGTAAGGTAGCTAGGAAAGGAGGGTTGCATAGAGTTGCAGAACAATCATTAATTCAGGCGAATGCCTCCTTTTGTAAGTCGCTCAATGTGAGCGAAAAGGCTCGGGAATCTATCGGTAGTGTCAAGTTACAAATCGCCAAGCTCAAACATGCCATTGGAGAAACAACAACGGCTTTGAAGTTGATAGAAGATGATATCCCGGACTCCATATTTCTTATGGACGACAAACAGCTAAACTCGTACGTTTCAAGTGATAAAACTGAAAGCACCGCCACTGCTAGAAGAATTTTACAGTCGACTGAATGGATGGTATGTGATGGTCTCAAGAGTAGCACCGAAATCAAGGATCGTTATCAAACAGTATTGAAGCTGGCTCCAAATTGGGAACGAGGTACGCCTAAATTTGATGTAACATCTTGTGTGCACACGTCGTCTAACCGCAATCCTCATCCATTACTTTCTTTCATATATTATTGAACAGCTCATTTCAATTATGCAAAGTTCTTGGACTCGCTCTACGAATCTCGTGTGTCATCATCTTCTGGTGATCGTGGGGATACAACACGATCTGTTGAGGAATGCCAGGACTACCTGCTTAATGCAGTTCAACACTATGGAATGTCATTACAGCTGGGCCAGAAGCACGTCTATCAGGCACTTCCGCGTCTGTTGGCAATGTGGCTTGAATTCACATCCTTATCATCGAAAGAGATGAATTGCGAGGAGAGTAGTATTGAAAGTGACCGGTTAGCGGAGAAGCAAGGTAAGAATGACTTGCTTAGATGTATCAATGATAGATATGACACTGTCCACACTCACACTTTATTCTTTTTATATATATATTTACACTTCTAGGACTAATGAACAAGATGATCAAAAGTCTAGCTTCAAAGATTCCCGAGCATTTGTTTTATACTGCTTTACCTCAGCTCATATCACGTGTCGAGCACTGCAACAATGAAACAGCCAAGAATGTTGCCATGATTCTACGAGCAGTGCTTGCCAAATACCCTCGCCAGGCAATGTGGTACTGCGGATGGTTGCGATTCTCCAAGTCGGATCAGAAGAAGAAGATCGGAGATGAAGTCTTTCATGGTGCTCAGAAGATGTTGAAACGAACCGAGAAAGGAAAAGCTACACAAAATGTGTTGAGTGCATCCAAGTCTCTTTTCCAATTCTTTATTTCATTAGCTCAGTTTGTTCCTAAAGGAAATCATAGCTCCGTGAAGATGAAGGTTCCAAAGTTTGACACGGACCTGACAAACTTTATTCCTCCCATCCAAGCAGCACTATCGTTATCACCTGGCGCATTGGGTGAACGATCTGCAGATACCTTTCCTCCGCTTGTCCCTAGGATGCGTGCCTTCAACCCCGAGCTCAAAATAATGCAATCAAAAGCCAAGCCGAAGAAGGTGTCTATCTTTGCTGTACCAACCACTGTTGCAAGCCGTGGTGAGAAGCTACCAACAGACGGCCACTCTATTACTCAAGACGCCGGTGAAATGCACTTTCTTGTAAAACAAGAGGCAAAGGGTGATCTCAGGAAGGATTCTCGTGTTCAAGACCTCAATAATGTGATCAATCGACTTTTTGCACAGAGAAAGGGCGCGTCTGGTCCAAACAGCCGTAGGAAGAGGTTACGTCTTCAACTGCGTACATTCTCAGTAGTTTGTCTTGCTGAAGATTGTGGTATATTGGAGTGGGTGCCAAACACTGAGTCACTTCGTAGTGTTGTCACAGAAACATACAACCCTCTCGTCCCTCACAACTCAATTCACCGCCGAGGTAGTAGGATCACAAACTTTGCAGACCCTGAACTTCGAGAAACATTCCAGAGGTGCCAAGATGTGTACTTTAAGAAGGGCAATCTTGACTTGGCAACAAAGAAGTTTGACGAGTTGGTACTAAAACAGTACCTACCAGTCCTCTATTGGTGGTTCACCCAAAACTTTGCTAGTCCTCATGCTTGGTACGAGGCAAGGACAAACTTCACATTATCAACAGCAGTATGGTCTGCTGTAGGTCACATCATTGGACTTGGCGATCGCCACTCTGAGAATATCTTGATTGACAAGGAGAGTGGGGAATGTGTTCATGTTGATTTTGACTGTATCTTTGACAAGGGCCTCCTTCTTCCTCGTCCTGAGGTGATCCCTTTCAGACTTACTCCCAACATGCTTGATGCGTTTGGACCAACTGGTGCCGATGGCATGTATACCGGAGCACTTACCGAGTCGATGAGGACACTTCGGCTGAATAAGGACACTCTCTTATCAGTATTGGAGCCCTTCTTGAACGATCCTGTTATCAACTTTAAGAGTAAGAACCAGCAAAAGTCGAAAGAGGATAAGGTTGCCAAGGATACCAAGACGGCAATGGCATCAATGGCCAAGATACAAGGACGGCTAAATGGAGAGTACAATATTACTAATCCCAACAAGAACAAAAAGAACAAGAAGAAAGATGCGACAACTATGGTCGATACAACTCATTTTACCAAGCTTTCCGTCGAAGGTCAGGTACAAAAGATGATCATGGAGGCAACCGATAAGGAAAATCTCGTCCAAGTGTATGTCGGAAAGTCCGCGTTAGTATTATTTTATGATATGAATTCGTGTGTTCAGTATAAAGCCTCGACGACTTGGGGCTGTTTTATTTGAACTTAGTTTGCCTTTATTGATTGCCTTTGCATATCATATGTACTCACATGTTATAATCTCCTCTCTTTCGTCATCATTAACTGTGATAACGCGCATCTTCCAGGGTGGATGCCCTGGATTTAGATTAGATTGGCATCTTCCTAGGGTATCTACACTAGCTCACTATTCCTCTATTACATAATGGTGTCTACACATATATTAGTAGTTCTGTCATGATATAAGGTTATGAGCATGGAGCACGAGGAGAGCACGGGCAGTAAAATAAGTGAAAGATATCATCATAAACTTATTTAATACAAATCAGATCCTCTCTTTTTACATCAAGCAGCACATGATATGATGCTTAACATCAGTCCTCGTTCCATCAACACCAAATTGCGGTCTTTCTCCAAACGTTTCATGGTGTAATGTGCATTGAGTACTCTCATCGCCATCTATTGTGCCTATCTGCACCCAAGTGTTCATAGGCTGAATGGAAGAACAAAAAGAAGAAAAACATCAGTTATATACGGCATCACATGATCTATACATATTCAACTTACCCCATTTGCTGGAACCCACTCTTCACCATCCAACTTTGTAACCATACTGCCAGGTAACGGTTGACTCATTTTACCTCCAGGGCAATATGCAGCGTACGGACAAAGAACCATGTGATTGTAGCTTTCACAAAATAGAATAGCATCCTCATAGCTTCCTCCTGACCAACCATGTGCTGGAGATGCGCGTTGTCACGATTTATGTTGAGAAAAGAGAGGAGACAGTGGTATATGTTAGAACATTAAGGTTACAAGGGCAACCAAATAAGGCAGATAAAGTTCACATGAATAGCCAAGTCACCAAGACTTCACTTGAACACACTATAACACACGACAAAACAACTAACGTGGACTTTCCTGACGAGAACCATATTGGTTGAAACGCAGAGATGACCATCTTCTCTCTCTTTTGCATATTAAGATCTTGTGATAAGGAAGGAAGGTTGCCTTCAAGTGGATCCTTCTCATGACTTTCATCTTCTACATCAATCACTGCTATATTTGTCGTTTCATTTGTACTGTCAGCATCAACATGATCTAATTCAGTATGTTTCCCCCATTCAGCAGGATCCAATCTTCCGATGTGATGTACATCCCTGCAGCACATGATATTTTGTGTTATACCTCCAGCACCGTGTTTTAATTCCATCGACACACCGGTAATACCCCACTCCGGTTTCTTCTGGTCGTACAAATCTGTAAATCTATGGCATGTAAATGTACCGCCCACCTGGACCCATTGATTTTGAGAATTGGATACTGCAGACCATTGTTCACCGTTTGGTCGATTGCCACGGTATGGATCACCATTTTCCGCCTCATTGCAGTATATTTCATAGGGACATGGAACCCTGTTATCATGTGCAGCACAAAATTCAACAGAATCTGCAAAGGTTATGCCCTGATAGTTTATTATTTTGATCAAAGAAAGGAAAGACATAAGATGTAAATGAGATATGTTTGGATCAGTGCAAAAAGAAGTGTTCACATACTCACCTCCCAACCTTGATGTCTATCATACCACACAGGATCAAATGTTTTAAGTGAATTCAAAACAGCATCTGATGGTGCAAATGACTGAGCATCGCTTTGGTTGTTTTCATCTGGCAGAGCCGGGCTAGCCAACAAATTATCCGAAATAGTATCATTTTCTTCAGTAGTGCTACTATTCTTCCCTCCATAATATGACAATCCAGCAGTTAAAGCTAGTATCAAACATATACCTATGCATACTCCTCGGATTCGTTGATTTTGGAATATAGCATTCTTGTAACTGTACAATTTATCAGTCATTCCATTATTATCCCCACTATTCGTTTGATCATAATATCCATTCTGTTGTTGCTGTCTTGACATTCCACTATTACCATCCCTGCTACGCTTCCTTCGAAATTTATCCAACATTTGTCGTGAAGGTGATGATATTGCATCACTACTACTCCTCTCACGTTCCTCCTCCTGTCTTAATAACGCCTTGGCCTTTGCCCTCCATGCTGAATATGGAGATGTACCATTATCAGCAGATGCACCACCATACAAATTATCACTATATAGTGACGAAGTAGCACGACGTTCCTCTTCCATGTCTAATACACGTTCCAATGCCTCATCTTCACCACCACCACCGCCAACAACGATTTGATCATCTGACTTCCATGACAGTACTTGTCCCCCTTCCTCCTCTTCATTTTTATTCAAATAACTTTCAAATCCACCATCTCGTATACTCTTGAGATAATCACGATATGCATTAACTACCTCTTCTTTATTATTGTTTGATGCAGCTGATGATTCATTATCTGCTTCGGTATCTTCTAAAGTTTGTATCTCATGCTCTACATCATCATATGAAGAAGGTTGTTGTTGTTCATTATGATGTCCAATATGTGGCTTTTGCAAATGTTTCCTATGTGTAGTATCAGAATGGTAATAATCATCATTACCAATTTCAAATTGTGACACATTATCTGCTTCTGCCTGACGTTCCCAAGCTTGCATATCCTCGTTTATACTAGATTGGTCCCAAAATTGAGTATTGGAAGAGGAAGTACGTCGTTCAGTGTAGGCATATCTTCGTGTATCACTACCGTACGCTGACATTCCCCAATCATCTTCATCATCACTTAGGTATAGATTATCATTATTATTATATCGACGTTGACCGCTCATACCAAATGTATTATTATTGTTTGTATTGTTTCTGCCATTGTTGGTATTGTTTGTTGTTTCCCCCGAGAGGAAATTTCGTATTCTATCCATACTGATATAGGTAGAATAGTTTATTGTATGAGTAGTAATCGTGTGATAGAGGGCCAATGTAAAACAATATGACTGTACAATATTTTTCTCAACTTAGTATCCTATCTGTCAATCATTCAACCCAGGCGATTATTACTACCTACATGCACACCAAATGATGACCTGCCTACCTTATCTTATCTTATCTTATGATTGATGATGAGGATATGAGTTGTTGCTATACTCCTCTCACAAGCAATCAATCATCCCCGTTCACCTGCCCTGTTAGATCGCTGCTTTTATTCCTCCCAGCTTGATTAGGGATTTACAATTCAGCTTTAGGTTATTCCCTTCATCTGCATTGTGGTCACTTTGATCCAAGCGGTTTCGGATAAGATTTAAGCGACTCATGCATGGCAGAGGAGATCATGTAGTGGTGGGGGCGGAGACAGAAAGATTGCACATGCTCTAGACACGATACAGCTGCAGAGATATAGTAGGTGGAGTCGATAGACTGGGTTAGTTGTAGTATTATGAAGAGAGGAGAGCTCTCCCCCAAGCAACTTATAAGATTGCATTAGTTTGCAATTGCAAAAAAAATATCTTTCTACTGTATCAAGGTCATAGAGAGTATACGGAGAAATACAATCCTCCTGAGATTGTAAATAGTATAGCTGTTCGAACCTAACAATTATATATTTGCAGTTTTTCGGATTGGTAATCTGAACACAAGATATGCACTACCAATAACACAAGATTTTTATGAATCATATCATCAGCTTATCATCCCCCAATACCAAATCAATACAATGAATGTCGCATCAACAGAGAAGAAGAGTTACAATAAAGAAGACGACCAGTGTATTGTTGACAAGACAGCAATGAGTAATATCGAATTAACCCCGATGCATGACAACGGCATTGGAGAGGACGATCCGAACTACTCGAGATCATCTACCTTCTCCGCAGATGCAAGGAACTTATACTCCGCGGATATGCGTGGTACCACCACAGAAGAAGATGAATTAACATCATTATACTTTCCACAAGCAACATCCTTATACGACACGGTACACGACGGGATGCACGCAACGGATGATGCTCCCATATGGGGTGACAGTTTAGACGATCTAACCTCTGGTATGCTCAGTGACAACGAGGAGTTCTTAAATTTAATGAGTTCACAAAACAACGATGATATTACTATCGGCGGCAAGAGTAGTGACCTTAACACTACTACCAATTATGATGATTTCAAGGACGTAAGAGAGGGGGGAGATCAACCAGTCGCCGGTGATTCGTTCATTGATTTCTATAATGATACGGATTTACCTATTCATATGGACATGCTGGACGACAATATGTATATTGGGGTTTTACCACAAGTTTCTGAAAAGAGTATGGATATATACAAGGATGGGAACTTGTTTACTGATTCCTATACAATGTCTAATTCATCCAAGGAGGGGCCAGTTGAAACATTGGAAACTCCTGAGAGTACAACAGAAGAAGAGGAGGATCACGATGACGAGGAGAAAACCTCACAAGAACCAGTAATACCCGCACCTCCTGCAAGATATATTTTGCCCTTGGAGAACTTGGAGAAGAATCACAAGGAGCAAGTACTTGATACTCCTTCGTCAGAACCCGAAGATGTACCAGTTGTGACCCCTCCGGCACTCAAGACTTCCTCCTCCATGCTGGTATCAGGATATTCCTTAAATGGTGTGAGTAGTATGCAGCCACTCTCCTCCCATACCCCACCCGGATCTCCAACAGCAGGTGGTTATTCATTAAACAATGCGCCTAAGATACGTCCCCATACCCCACCAGGATCTCCGCCACCGCCAGAGCTTTCAACATTCAACCCTTTTATAATGCCGAGGAGGGTAAGCCAAGATACTGCCAACCACAATGAGATTGCCAAAGGGAAAGAGGTTTGGCAACAAAGATTTGCCGAGTTGGAGGAAAGTTAGACTTGTTCTTTTGTCACTTCTTAATTGACTTGTATAGTACAGATGACTCACTATTTTCTATCTCGCACTTCGTATATTAGGAATTCACACGCTTGAATGGACATTCTAATGTACCGCAGAAGTATGATAAGAATCCTTGTCTAGGAAGCTGGGTGTCAAGGCAACGGACTATTATGCGGGAGTTTGAAGAAGACCAGCTTCGTGATCATGCGGTCAGCTACTATGATAGAATCATATGTTTGAAGTCATTAGGCCTCAAGCCTTCTGTTGGTAAGTTGCGCATGAATCTGTTAGCTAAATATATATGTGCACATGCTCACCACACTTAATGACATGTAACCATATATACTTATTGTGCTATCATAATAGGGAGAGGAAAGGGCAAGAGGATGTCATACAGCAACTGGGATAAGAACTTTGCAGACCTGATCAAGTACCGCGACACACATGGACATTGTGATGTGAACACCAAGACGTCATCTCTAGGTCGATGGGTCGGTGGACAGCGTAATCTCTACAAGAAACATAATGAAGAAACTGGAAACAAGGGTAAAGATCTTCATCTTGATAAAGAGCTAGAGAAACGATTTCAAAAGCTCCAGGATGCCGGATTCAAATTTAGTATTGGAAAGGGGAGTGGGAGAAGGTGTTCAATGTAATGTAAGAACAAGGGAAGAGGTCTTCGCGAAAGACTCTGAGGCTAGAAGACTAGTAGATGGCTAGCAATAACATTGTAAATAGAAACGGGCTGATAACAACTTTATATGCATCCATAGAGGAGAAATGAGCTCTGTTGTATGTTGTATTCCTTTTTAATCATACAGGATACCGTCAGGTATCCTTTCTTGTCTTATCACTATTTATGCACCTCATAGAGTAATATTGCAGTTGTTGGATAGAATTTAGAATGGCTCATATGACATATGAATCAAATAGCTCAAGTATTGGCGTATTAATACACTATATGATATAATTATTATTATTGGTTCCTTTTTAATCTTAAAGCAAATCCCAATTCAATTTCAATTTACACACAACAAGACAATTGCACCGTTAGGTATGTCTATGTTCTAAAGTCTTGGATTAACTAGCCAACCATCTTACTCTCACCCACAATTACAATTACCTATATTATATTATAGAGAAGAGATCAGGTTAGACTGGAAGAGATAGTACATACAGGTTACTCTTCAAATTCAAGAAATACCCAGATATAACTACAAAAGATAGAAATATAGAATTACAGTATAATATCAACAGTAACACTATTATTACTATACTACACTATACTATCATGGAATCTAAAAGAGAGGATGGCATGGCCAATATGCGTGAAATGAGATCTATCAGACGAGAATCATTCATAGAAGCCTATGGTATTAAAGAGGTACAAGATGAGGCAGGGTCTTCTTCATCTAGCGAAGATAACAATTATCAGCTAAATGATGTTACAAGTCCAACAAAAAGTGGTAGACAATCACTCACAGTAGATGATATAGAAATAACTGATATTGATATCACATATAAACAGAGTAATGCAAAGGATAATATGGATATATCTCTATTGGAGTTTGATAAGAGTAATACTTCCAATGAGTTCAACAACAATAATAAAGACGATCCCTTCAAGGAATACTCTACACCAATACAACCACCCAACTTTGCTGGCGGCGCAACAAGAAGGAAAGGCAGTCATCAACGTAGAATGATGCAAAGATTAGGATCAAAAAATTCAACTTCAATTGGCGAGAACAGAAGAGCGAGTACGGGCGAAATGGATGCTAGTATGACGGGGAGCTTCGCAGGGTCCTTTGCAGGCTCATTTGCAGGTAGTTTTGGTGCAATGAGCATCAATAGTTTTAGTACAAGTAATGCCAGTGGTGAGAATGTTGAGGTAGGCAATTTGCTATTTGTTACGGATGCTGAGATGGAAAGAATAATGTATGGCGACGATGACAGTGATAAGAATGGTTCCTCTTCTGATACGGATACTTCATCCACTGTTACTCCAACTTTGAATGCATCTCTTCCTCCATCGTCAACTTTGGGCACAGGAGCCTTTTCTACAGTACGACTAGCATGGCGGAGAACCCTTGAAAAGGATAATAATAATGTTGATGAAGTAAGTTCATCATTTGAGCATATTACGAATAAAGAGAAACAAGATTCTCGTCGGAGTATTGTAAAGGTGGAAAGTCAACTCAGTGACAATTCAAATATATCTTTTAAAAGCAAGGGTCAACTCGTAGCCGTTAAGATTATTCAGAAGTCGATTCTCAAACAAATGAAGACAATGTCCAGAGGTGATAATAATCGCGTTCAGGTTCTCACTGCATATGATAACATCGAACGAGAGATTGCTACCATGAAACAATTGCAACATCCCAATCTTGTGAGACTATATGAGGTTATTGATTCTGTTGAATCAGACAGGTTACACATGGTTCTCGAATATGTATCTCTTGGTGAAATACTAAGCTATGTGGAAGGTACGAACAAATACAAAAGAATGAGATATAGAAGAAAAGTTCAAGGTTTGAATGCCGACGGATACTTCAATGAGAAAGCAGCAGCACTCTACTTTGTGGATATCCTACACGGCTTGGCATATCTTCACAGAAATCGAATATGCCACCGCGATCTTAAGCCTGAAAACATCTTACTTGATGAATCTGGTGTGTGCAAGATATCCGACTTTGGAGTAAGTCATATATTTGAAGAAGAACAATCTAGGGAATCATATACACTTTCTCTTGATGATGACGAAGATATTGATGATATGTTATCTAGCTGTGAAGACATTAATGATGAGAAAGATAATAACAAGAGGTCATCAAACGACAACAGCAATATAATATCAAAACGTGAAAGCGACTCAGCACTGAACATGTCATCTCGCTTCAACAGAGGAATGTTAAAGAATACAGAGGGAACATTTCCATTTTGGAGTCCAGAGATGTGTTCAAAAGATGATATTGGCGGTTTTTCAGGGTATGCTGCAGACTTGTGGGCTGCTGGAGTTTGCCTTTATATATTTACAACAGGAAAGCTCCCATTCTTTTCTACTATCCCCACTGATTTGTTTGATCTGATTGAAAAAGGAGATGTTCAGTACGATGGTTTAGACTTGTCAGATGATTTGAAAGATCTGTTGGGTAAACTGCTTGATAAAGATCCATCGACTCGAGCTGGAGTAGGTGATTGTCTCAAGTCAAAGTACTGTGCTGATGCTAGAGAAGAGCGACTACATCAACTGGGGGATATGTTAAGCGAGAAACATATTATCCTGTCAAAGGCCGATGTCGATACAGCTTTGTCAGTGACCATGTCATCAGAACAAGGCAATCATTTCCACAAAGTGATATCCAAACGCTTCTCCGCTCCTGCAACTGCACGGAGAACTACTGCTCCTCCTCAGTCGTTCAGTGCTTTTGGTATACCTAAACCCAAATCATCAAGACGAAAGCTTGGAGCCGAAACTACTTTGACAGAAACAACAGCAGATGCAACAAGGGAATATCTTTCGGATAATTCTACAGTCTCTAATGATTCGCATCATATTCACGCTTTACACAAGAAGATTTCCAAGAAGAAAGTAGGCGACAAACCAAAGTTCAAGTTGAAGAACCTATGGCGGAGACGGAGGTAATGAACACATGGATCGAGTCCGAGTACACATTGTATGATTTAGGATAACATAATCTTTGCACATAAATAAATATCACCGAAGAAGATAATAGTTAGCTGAACAAGGACCTGACGAGACTCTTACATGTTGCCGACATGCAGAGATTAAGTGGACGTTTTGCCATGGGGGCACAAAGGCTTGTGTAATAAGACAGTTGAAAGTCCAACAAAACCAACTTTAGCGACGGAACCTTAAATATAATTGGGAGTCTTTCTGTCTTAGTTGGAACAATGTTTTCAAATTTTATAGGTAATGAGTACAATTTTCTCTCTGAGATACCTTTAATTTTATATTTTATATTGCAATATCATGAACCTTCGATCGTAAGACAATTATTGTGCATAATGATATTATATATGTTTATTGAGAGGTGTGCACAATAATTGTCTTACGATCGAAGGTTCATCATAGGGTTATAGTTGAAAGGTAATATGAACAATTTTCTCTCTGAGATACCTATAAAATTTGAATACATTGTCCCAGTTACACAGAAAAGACTCCCAATTAATATTTAGTAGAGTACCACCTTAACTTTAGAAATCGATCTCAATCAAGCAGATCAATAGCGCGGCGCATAAACAAGTATATATTATCCACAATCTCATATTCATATTATTGTTCTTGGAAATATTCAGAATTTAGGCTTTAAGATCGGCTCATATCTTTTATCTTTGAACACATAAACATAGACATACACATCAAACACATCATTCATCATCTCCCCCGATTTGCAATACTCACAACTTATTATTATTACTAATTAGTAGTAACAAGATTTAATATACTATTTGCTCTATTATATAGAAATTCATTCGATACACATACAATGGCAGATGAGAATAATAATGCATGGCTTGGCCTACTGAAATGGTCATTAGCCTATAGTGATGGAACGAAAGCAGTGGATACAACCAAAATGAACCCCGAAGATGTCCAATTCCTAGAAAAGGTAATGTCTGAGGGAATAATAGATGAAGGTGAAAGGATGAAGAGTATATTAAAAGACTTGACGGATAGTTTAGAGATGATGTTGGGTAGTAATGACAGTTCTAAACAGGAAGAGAAACTAAAAGAATTAGATGAAGATGAAATGTTGGAACTATTGCAAGAACTGCGTGATATCGTTGAGCAAATTGATTATGCTCGAGCATTCATGTCACTCGGCGGTATTCAATTCTTATTGGGATGTGCTACCTATCATGCTCCTCCTGGTGGCAATTCTATGCCAAAATCACTTCGGAAAGCATCGCTTGGTGTACTGAGCACAATGTGTCAAAACAACCCCCCTGTGCAATTGAGCTTATTGGAGCACGGACATATGCCACAATTGATTGGCTTATTCTTTGACTATTCGAATGGTAATGATCAAGGGAATGATGTAGATGATTCCATAAGAGAGAAGGTAGTACAGGCGTTGAGTGCTAGTATTCGTGGACATTCAATGGCTGAACATATCTTTTGTAAGAATGATCAAGGTCTAATGATGATAAAGCTTGGATTGGGTATGCAAAGCAGCGGACCAAAACCAAGTGCCCAGTTAAGGAAACGTTCTCTCTTTCTCCTGCGTGCTTTACTCACATCTGATGATGCTACTGATGAAAGATATACACAATATCAAGATATCATCTCCTTCATTTGTACACACGTGGTAAATGAGGAATGGGAAGATGAACCAGAAAACAGAGAGATGGCCGTGTCTATCTTAACTCAGTTGCTAAGTAAGGAAGGGGCAGTAGCAAAGCAGGAAATACTCAAACACAAAGTTAATCTCGGAGTTGTTGGATTGAAGAGAATACAAGAGATACGCAGTCTTGAGGAAGGAAGTGAGGAAAGGGATTATGCAACACTTGAACTAGAGGCATGGGAGAAGCTTATGGTAGCATTTGCAAACAACTAATTGTAAGTTCTTCTTAAACTTTTGTGCAACACTTTCTTTTATTCATCAGAATCTCATAGCACCTACTTATCAATCACAGGCATTCCACAAAGAGACTATCTCAGAGTCTGTCATATTCACCTCACTTCTTCTATCACCAGATAGTATACAGTCTTCTATTACTACTGGCAATGTCAACGGAGAAGATGGAGGAGTGATAGTTGTCCTATCAGGAGTAGTAGCTTCTGACGATGGTGGATTGAGATCTGGCAAAGGAGGTATACGGGAGGGAGACAGACTGGTCCCATATTCTTCTTGCAATATCTTTACAACATCATCGAGAAACGTCTTTGTCACTTGATCGAGCGTAGAGAGTTCCATTACCGGCCTGTGATGAAGTAACATTCTATCTCTGTGATACTTCTTCAGTTCTGACACAAGCCAGTCCGACGAGAGATCCTTTAGGCATGCATATCGAGGAGGATACGGAGGTAGCAGATTGGTAGCATCCTTGTGCTTCTTTGAATCTAATCGTCTCTTGCCATGATATAGTTCTCTGAGCATCTTTATCCGCTGCTTCTCAAGCAGAACAAAGATAGTATGCACATCCAAGTCATCTATTAGCCGCTGTTCATCATTGCAACTAGTAGTCCGTGTCATTGGCAACTCGGCAATTTGTCGGGATGACGGCATTGTGAAAGGCAGCTGCCGCTGCTTTCTTTGTAATGGTGATATGATATTCATTGTTGTAATTGTTATGCTTAGCTTTTTATGACGATAATTGGGGTGGTAGTAAAGCTAATCATGCACAGGCCACTCAGAGTCGTGATGTGATACCTTTTGTGTGTTCAAAATTGACAAGTTATGACTGCAACTGTCTCCGCATACAATCTTATATCTCTTACTCACAAAAACACTGCATACTCCTATCGAAATCTAGACGGTTGTGGGATTGATGTTACATGGAGAAGTATCTTGTATCTTGTATAAATCGGCATACAATGTTGACCAGAGGCAGTTCTAGAGTATAAGAAGCCTGTTAAGTTTCTGAAAAGAACTTCTAAGATTTGACAGCAATCGTTCATGTGAATAATGCATGCACTGTTAAGGGCGGAAACGCATGGGTCTAGGGGGTTCTGAAAAGTCTAATTGTGTACGACATTTGGAGGACAAAAGTACCTTCTTTTGAGAAGAGGATACCCCTGGATACCTTATGTATTGAATGAAAAGATTTCTCTCTCCTACTTCATTTTTCAAGTGTCAAAGTCCAGTCAGTACCTAGCAATAGTTTATTATTAAATACATATAATTATATTAGTAAATCATGAAGTCCACACTTGCCATCGTTGCCCTGTCCATCACTGCCACTAGTGCTTTCACTACTACGGCACCAACTGTGGTATCAAAAACAACAACAAGTCTAATGGGTGGCTTCCTCGAAGGTAAAGGAAATCGTATTACAATTAGAGATGACGAGGATGATGCCATGTGGATTGAAGACCCTAAGGATAAAAACAAACGTCTCCCTGGTAATGGAAAGAAGAAGGAGGCGCCAAAGAAGCCTGAAGCAAAGAAATCAGCAGGTTTCAAGTTCCCCTGGGACAAATAAACAAAGAATAATGTTAATAATTAATGATAGTGATGGGTAAAACTAAAACTATGTCATATTGGGGTGGAATGTTAACAAATTTGTTGGGGATTGTTGCTGAGATTAATATTCAGTCGCAGTATTGGTATTAAATCTGAAATATTTTAGATGAGGCAATAGTTGCTGCAATAGTGAATTGAATTGAAATAGTGAATTGAATTGCAATTATTAAAAATGAAATGGGGGATAGCTATTGATTGGCGTTGTTACTTATTGTGCCAGTAGTATTATTTGTCAGAGTATTGTATAATACATATGCGATATTTGTCATAAACATATATGACAAGGAGGGAGTGGTACCTTCTTTTTTCTAACTTAAAAGCCTGTTTCTAAGCAAACTTGTGCACATTGGTATCATCTATTATCTTTATTGAATTTACCAACCAGACAGAGATTGCGGGTTGAAAAACCCACAGGAAATTTGAGAATTGAAATGTCTAGATTTGCAGCTGATCGTCTACTTACAGCCAATGCTCTCAGGCCACATATAGTATGCATTGCCTTACTTGCTATGTCAATATCTCCTTGTAATTCAGCGAGATGCTTAAGATGTTTATAGTCAGAAGGATCAACACCAAGCCATTCTTCTGAAGTAACTAGTTCAGTAATACTTGACTCTTCTGCTGGTATTGATACTCTAAGATGAGGATTAGACTTGAAACAACAGGGGCAGATGACAAACCCAGCACCTTGGCAAGTAGCATGTCCAAGTGCAACATCACTTAAAACTCCACATGCATGTAATGCGACAACAACATCTACATCATCAAAAGGGAGAGTTGTAGCATCTCTGGCTTCAAACTTGATATTCTTTATCCCCTGTCTTCTTGCCCTCATCCGCCCGTTATTAGTTGCCGACTTAGAGATATCAATTACCTTTACAGTCACCATAGAGTCACCAAATATTTCAGCTAGAAAATTGCTCAGCAAGCCCCTACCGCCCCCTATATCTATGACCTTTAGAACCCTTTGACCATACTCTGGATGTGAGCGGAGGACATTAGCTATTTGCTCAATCATTAGTTGCAGCTGAGGTTTCTTCGCACGCTCCCATCTAGACCCTTCTATGTTTGTACGAAGCGGACCTGTGCTTACGGCAATCTCAGGTTTGTTACTAATCTGTTCAGTTGGATATGATTCACGAGCATAAGCAAATGTTTTCAAGGAGTTCTTCATTTCATCAGTAATCTTTCCAATTCTCGAGTTGTCTCCTTGTAAGGACTGTGTGAGTTCAGCGGCTAACCATTGCCGTTCTGTAGCTGATGTAGTCCCCATTGAAATGTTTTCTCCCTGAGAGTACTGGAGCTCTAGCGCACTGGACGCTTCTTCGACATCAAGCTTTCCTTCATGTAACAAATCTAAGACATATCTAACAGTATTTAGTCTCCAACTCGAGCGGAGCAATGTACAACTCGTTACCCAGAACGTTGGAGCACCTTTAGTAGTAGAAGAAGATGACATGCATCCTTGAAGTAGCACTCGTGCTCCAGAACACAATATATTACCATACCTCTCTGATAACTCAATACAACTAGTTGTAGTGTCAGTATTATTGTTGCTGTCAAGAGCATCTGGATGAAGCACGGCGTATATCCTATCCTTCCACAAGTCTTTCAGCTTGAAGCCCTCTATATCATTATCGCCTTCGTCGTTTGAGGATGCGGCCAGAGAGGAAAACTCATCAACTAACTCTAAGATAGAGATGGCTCCTTGATACCTTCTTCTATTCTGTACCCAACCAGTTATGGTAAATTGTGTATACTGATCATCGTCACTCATTTGATTCAGTTGCCGAAGAACATTTGAAATGGTTGTAACATCTTGACTTTCATCGACAGCATTAGTACTACTTGGCACTTCAATGTATTCAGGGGGAGAAGGTGGTAGAAGCTTTACCTTTTGAGAGTTTGTTGATCCCATCAACTTAGAAGGGTTGTATAGATAATTTCGCGGTGCTCTGTTCAGTATATCTACTCCGATATCATAAAAGCTCTTTGTTGTTGAATCGTCACGACCAATCAAGCTTTCTAGCTCTTCTTTAGTTATCCATGGCAATGCATTGACAACTTCATCTATATCTAGTGTCTCATCTCCTTTTGTATTATCAGCTGCTGCATATCTCAATATATTTCTTACATGTTGTGGATTGTCGTTAACTAATGTTATGCTGCCTGAGTTTAAGAATAAAATGGCCTCTTGCGCATTTCTACTTGATCCTGCCTCACCAAGTAGTTGTACATGCACTCCCGGTTGTATTATTTTGTGGTATATATTATATGTACTACTTGTTGTATTTGTATTCTCATCAATAAGTTTGCTCCAACAATCTCTCTTAAGTATTGCTTGAACTGGAGTAATCGTCTCTATCTCATCATATCTAGTATTCTTCTTACTCTTCTTTCCTTTATCATATGATTTATCAGGTATATTCATTGGAATAATATCCAAAAAGACTAGAGACTTCCCGATAGCCCTTCTCTTGGTTACTAATCCTTGAAGTATTATAGTACTATCATCTTTGGCACTTAATAGATTATACAACACATCATTAGCAGTGTCGGGATGTAGTTGAATGGTATCTTTAGCAAGTGATAGCGACGGTGATGGTTTGGCAGCTGATGAAGCTGAAAATGAACTTGTTAATTCAACAAGACACGATGTTGTAAATAGGAGGAAGACGATATAATATCTCTTCATTTTGCAATGTAAATTATTGAAAGTGATATAAAGTGATGGAGGAGATGCTATCTTAACCAAGAAGTGAAAGTCACCGGAATGAACCCGACCGTCAACACTGAAATATCATTCCAAACTATCACTAGTGACTACACAGAGGGTATTTACACCATCGACCAACAATGAGTGATTGATCACAAACAGATCAATCATCATCTCATCCTTTTTTGTGTCCGGTCATAGGTCAGCACCAATTGAAAAACGTCACTGATCTCAGGACTTTTGACCAGAGAATACCAGTATATTGGGTTACCAATACATCCAAAACATATTGGTGTCGTCTAAAGTTTGATTGGTTGCTCTATGTCTATATATGTCTGATTCATTGAAATTATCCTCATAAAAAAAAATGACAAATTATGATGGCCGGCCAATCCCATGCTGACTATTGTACCTCTATCACCTTTGGATTATATTATTAGTGCTTGACCCCTTAGCTCAGTGCCTCAGAGCGCTCCACTAGTGCGGCATACTTGATTGATCTATGAGTGGTTATTTAGTTGTGGAATTGAGATAGCGGTATAGGTCGATAGTAGTGTTTCATACTTTATATCATGGCATGTCCAGACTTACATATAAACAGCCTTACTGTCAATGATGATGGATGGATAATATTAGCTGAGAATAATAATAATGATGATGTGCATATCACTCCAAGTTGTCAGCGATTGTTGAATGTACTACAACTTGATTTAACAGTATCTGATATTATACTTCAAGAAACACAAGAAACTATTGAAGAAGATGCACTAAGGCGGTTACCACATAGTACTGAACTGCCCAAATGTATCATTCAACTTATTGCCGATATTCATCGTATGGGAACACCCAAAATGGGTGTTAATCGAAATCAAGGCAAAGGATTGAGCAAAAAGAAGAGGAGCCAGCGTAATAATGCAGCAAGGCTAGAAGAACAGAGAAGATTGAGGAACGAAAAGGAATTTCAACAACAAAATAGTTCAGAGTTGTCTTTGGAAGAAGAGCATACTGAAGATAATGTGGTATTAGATGACGAAGATAGTATCCCATTGGAATTACAAACAGCTGCGGTTTTGAATAGTCTACGGGTATTAATTGCTATATTACGTCCAATGTTAGATCATCCCGAGAAGACGAATTATAATCTCAAAATGGAAAATGGCCCATCGTTACAAAAGAAAGGCAAGGCTAATAGCTTTTACCTATTCTCTAGTAATGTATATTCATGTATATCGGAGGGATCGAAAAGAGAGATTAATCGGGAATATCAGGCTCTAGTGCAACTTGCTGGAAAGAAAGAGATTATGAGTGCAAGGGAGTATATGTTATCACTATTCAATCATGAAGTGTATTCAATGTCTCATGAACAAGTAGCAGAGAGATGCTTTGAAGTTACAGATGATATCAATCTAGAAACTTCAGAGAAAATACATAATGCATTAATCAATAGGTTTGAGAATGAACATGATGAGAAGCAATACATGCTACAAAAAAGTATTGAGAAACTTCAAGATCATTTACATAGGGCTTTGTCCAAGAGATTCAATGGAGTTAATTTGACAGTCTATGGCAGCTGTTTGTCTGGGCTTGCATTAGAAGGAAGTCATGATGTTGATGTGTCCATATTCATTCCAGAATTGAATACAATGAAACAACAGTTTGATAATGGGCGTTGTTCAGGAGATCAGTATCAGAAACAGTCTAAGAGAATCATTTTCAGAGTCCGAGATTCTCTGCAGTATTATAGACAGGTGGAATTCTTTGACTTATTTGCAATCACAAGAGCCAGAGTGCCAGTGGTGAAAGGTAGTGCTTACATGCAAAACCCATACACCGAAGACGGCCATATTCAATTCGACTTGTGCTTTCTGAATGATATTGCAGTTGTTAATTCATCACTGCTTAGAGAGTACAGCTTGTTTGATAATCGTGTGAGGATAATGATGTTATCAGTCAAATCATTTGCCAAAACGAATAATTTAGCAAGTGCAGCCGATGGAACGCTCTCGTCATATACTTGGAACAACTTGGTGATATACTATCTACAGTGTATTGGCATGCTACCGGTCTTGCAGTGCCCAACGATGATTGAAGAACATGATGAAGTTGACATGAGCGATCGGTGGAACTCGATTAACGGTTTAGATACGTTCTACCTTACTAAAGACATGGTTGAAAAGAAGGGGTCATGGCAACCATCTCCTGGAGCCAATGGTAGTAACCTGACGATGCTATTGTTTGGATTCTTCAACTTTTATACAAACATATTTCCATCTACACTGACAGCGGCTTCCATTCGACTAGGCAAGATTACTTTACAAAAGACATGTCTCGCTGCAAAGCTTGGGAAGTTGAGTGTCGAAGATCCATTTGAAATTTGTTCAAGCCACTGTCCTCACGACTTGGGATCACATGCGAAAGATGATGGCCAGGCAAAGATTAGTAAACAGCTAATGCATGCAACAAAAGAGCTGGGCGAATTGATTCAGATGCCTTTGGATAATGAACATGCTTCTATTGTACTCGGCAAGTTGTTCGGTCAACCTCCTCAACACCATCCACAGAAACATAATGTACCACCACAGCGGCAAAACCATCAGAATAGAAACAGAAACAATACCCATGCACCTCCTCAACGGCAGAATAACAACCACAATCGTAACAGCCGACAACATAATAACAATAATAGGAGCAATGATGGCGGAGGCAGACATAACAGAAATGGGAAGCAGAATCAATACAATAAGAATATCAAGCCTGGTCGTGGCCACACCAATCCTCCTCGACCTCATCAGCGCGACAATCATGCTAATATGAATAAAAATGACACTCAACCACAGACACATGTTAAACCAGCAATAACCGAGGAGTTTAAGCAACAGCAAATGGAGAAGCTGATAAAACAAAAGGATGATAAGCAAGGGGGAAAGAAGAATCGGAGTAAGAAACAAAGGCATAGAGGAGGCAAAGCCAATAAAACGGGCAATGGTGCAGGAGAAACAGAAGGAGGGGGCACCAAACACAACCAGTCCGATAAACGGTACCGTCAGAAGGTGAATGCTACTAATAAAAAGAAGGTAACGGAGGACAATAGCAGTGAAAAGTAGCAAGTTGGTATCATAGTTTGGAGAGTCAGAGAGCTGCGCATAATCCTGTTTGGACTTCATGCTTGTAGTCTCTACTCTCTAAATATATAGGAAGATATTCAACCATAAGCTAGCACTGACTTCTAGTGAGGTAGGATACCAAGAATACCATTTCAAGGATACGGTTTCGCTTCGTATCTTTTTTCTTCATTACAAGAAGTCAAGACTTGATGCCACTAAACTTGACACCACCAAGCATCATGCATACACAATGAATAAGTCGACACTCTACTCATAAATTGCAATTCACATCCCCAACTACAAGTATTGTATTCAAACATTGCCACCACTATCAACTATCTCCTCCTTTTATATCAACAAACAATCAAACAATAACAACAATGATTAAATCAACACCCATCGTCGCATTAGCCATCATCGCCTCCTCCTCTGCACAAGTTGCAAAAGCTCCAAGACGTCTTCGTGGATCAAACGCCGTCACTCAAAAGCACAATATATTTGGCCGTGCTACTACTACCACCAACAAGAATGGTAATATGAAACAACGTGTATTGCAAGATGCATCCATGTCAATGGCGTCAACTGTCGTCGATACACCAGCACCCACCGAGTGGTACCCTACATACTCGCCTACTTCTGCCCCAGATCCTTTGATTTCTGCCGCAGATGTTCCTGATGTTGATACAGAAATTGCGACGAATTTGTTCTGTGAATATCTTGGTTCCTATTTTAGTTACTTCTGTTAGATATTCATCTCGAAAGAAAGTTAGGTATAATTAACTGAGGGGGAAGTTCTAGGAGAAAATGTTAGGTTAAGTCAGCTGAGTGGTTACATGTATAGGATCGATAATTGTTGATTGGATCATCAATGGTACTATGCATCGTTTGAAGCTCGTTTCAGATCGGCATACATAAGTTGCCGCAGGGATGATACTTAGTTGACTAATGTTTATAATTTATACGTCATGTGTTGCAAAAAACTTCTTCTCTATCATTCCATATTAAGATTTGGACATTTATCCTATTCATTTCAGGTTTCCTTCTATTGCTAGATACATCGACGATTCATTGTCGATCGATCTCGGATCTATTCTGCTGTGCTCAATTGCATTTATCTTTTGTTGGTGTAATATATTATGGTTGACAATCACACGGCACTATAATCAAGTTAGGGTTATCATATACTTAGGTATACAGATAGATCAACTCATTCATATACACTACATACTAACTTTAGACAAGTGGGGCTATCTAAGTCATACATTCACCCTATTGTGTGTGCAAGCTTGGATGATAAATATTATATACTCGCCCCAAACACTTACATCCTTTACTTTGCAAAGCTATTAAAATCTCGTACTTCATTTACAATATCCAAAGCCTTTTCTAACAGGTCTCTCATTTCCATACAAGTTTTTCTCCTCAAAGCAATATCTTCTGCCTCCTTCATTAGGAACTCCACCTCTGCCTCTCGGTATAATTCACTTACTAACTCATTCTGCAACTCATCCTTGACATGGTTCACTAAGAAGTACATGATAGTCTTAGGTACCATATCAATATAATTCTTGCGCACGATGGAGAAGTATGAGTCGATGAGTGATTTGATAATCTCAGTTTCAACACGTTCTCGGTCTGATGGAGGAGCATCAGTCTGACGCATCGTATCAGGAACTTGAGGTAGTTGAACAATCGTAGGAGGGCCACCAACACTGCCTGCAGTGCTATAGTGAGAGTTGTTCGACCGCATAGTGTTTGGCATACCACGATTGTTCCATGAATCGGATCGTTTAACTCCTCCACCAACTGAATTGTTCGAGTTGTTATTACGGAAGATGAAGTTCATAATACCACCATTGTCGCTGTTATTGTTCGTGGCAGAAGCACCATTACTTCGATCAACCACAACATGTTGTGGAGGTGCACCATGGCCTGAGGATGTGTCCATATACTTCTCGAGAGATGAGGATGACAAGGGTGTAGCCCCCACCTCTGCGCTATTGGGACGTTCCTTGACTGGAGTCATATGGTTCTTGGACTGTTCATTCACTACTGGCGGAGCAGCAGCTGACGCGGCAGCCTGACGAGCAGCAGCTTCCTTCTCTTGTGCCATCTTTTCCATCAACCTTGCAACGGCTCGGCTACCACCGATGAAGTCAGGATGGTTCGTGTTGATGTACGACAATTCAATTCGAACCAAGTTGCTGACCCACATTTGTGTAGGGCCAACACTTTTCTTCAAAAGTGAAGACACAACATCCATCATACGATCACGAAGGTTAGGGTATCGAGTTAGCTCAGTAGGTTCAGACTGTGCCGCGATACGTTGCAATTCATCGTATACCAAGTCCACACATTGTACTCCTGGCTGTTCCAATCGACGAATCTGACGTCTGACTAGTATGTCAAAACTAATCTCAGGCACAAACAAGGCTGGTCTTGTACCATTAGCGTTGCCAATTGTGGTACGAATCTCATCCTCACTCAAGCCATCGAATGCATTAACAGAATTGAGTGATCTGCCAAAGACTTGATGGAAGATGAAGGAGATACGCGCTCCTCCATAGAGTTCATCAACATTCGTACCAATTGCCGAGGTTACATTTGCTGAGGCACTATACGGTGTGCCGATATTCATACTGCCCATACCCATATTGATACCGCCCATTGTTGGAGTACTACAACCATAACCTCCACCCACACCGTTACCCATTAGGCCTCTTCCGCCAATACAGATTTGGCATCTTCAGATGCATTAAAGTTAGCTCGAGAGTT
>Ga0075439_12765_pt1 | contig 25550 bp, 25 predicted proteins | sample MintriSingleCell_FD_74264 | JGI IMG/M metagenome (GOLD analysis project Ga0075439, IMG submission 74264) | Marine eukaryotic communities from Monterey Bay, USA to study complex ecological interactions - Minidiscus trioculatus JGI Plate_4_G5... | ecosystem: Environmental > Aquatic > Marine >... | reverse complement strand
TTCACTACCACACCATCTAAGTTCACTTTTAACAAGTTTGAGGCGGTTATCTCATCAAACCCTATACCGTAGTCATTTAATAGGAAGTACGGTCCATTTGCTTCGTTATCATCACTTCCATCAACTTTTAATGTAATATGATTAAAGATATTTTCATGCCAATCATGCATATAAGCAATCCGATATGATACAGCCAATGAGCACCGCTGTTGCCATTCATTGGAAGTGAAACAGTCTTTGAGATCATCAGGTATATCGGGATAGGAATGTATCAACTTTGTATTATCTCCGTTTACTTTTTCAACTGATGACAATAACTTTGCAACGCCCTCTCGTCGTGTTGCAAATGCCACTGCAAATGGCGCTTTCGAATTGCTTGATAATAATATTGATGATAACAAGATATAAAAGAGGATCATCATCTAATATTGTATAGTTGTTGTCTGATCCTAAATAATATATTTGATGTGTTGTTCTGCTTCTAATATGTTTGGTGTGCTGAACTACTAACTAATATGTATAGCCAACAATGTATCAATTAATATTAAGTTGTAAACTATATTGTTCTATGATGTGTCGACATGTCGTACTATATCACTTGTCAACTTGGAGGTGTGTCAAGAAGGAGTACTGATATATGTACTTAAAGTATGTATGATATGCGCTCGCCCCTTAGTTCAACTTGGAGATGGCTAATTGATGGTATAGTTCTGTACGAGCTCTATTACTGTGTAATTGTAGGTAATTGTGATATTGTGATATCATCGTAGGTAGGTATCTATGTATCAACAATCAACTCAAGAGAGAAGATAATTTCTCTGAAGTACATTCACATAGTGAAATCTCATCTTTCTTCTAACATCTCACCCACTCGAGAGAAACGGCTAAGGATGGAAGCACATTGAATATGTAAAGGTAGAAAGTAAAGTCCCATCATATAGTTGTTCTCAAAAGATATTTACAAATTGTTTACCTGTACACACAACACCTTTTCTACCTGACCTTGACACTACATCTCAAGCTCCAAAGCAGGCAGTGTTACATACTTGAGGAGTTACATCGGAGCAATTGCTCATCTCATCATCATCCTCTAAATTTGACGGATTGGCAAATAGATCCAACTTGAAAAGACTCGATATATTATGCTCATCTTCACTCATGATGATTGCATCGAGCTTGTCAATGAGATGGTCGATCACTTCATTGATTGACGCAGCGTCCAAAGATAAGCTCCTCTCTTCTATTGTCATCTCATTTGTAAACATCTCGTCAACGGCCAGTGACAAAGACTCCTCAACTCTTGCTTTGTAGTACTGAAGCATGTTTGTAAAGATTTCACGTCTTCGTTTATCTAAAATGCTTGTGCAAATTGATACCTCGTCTTGATCATAGTAACTATCATCACCATCATCCTCCATTACAGTATCATTTCGTGGTAGCTCGGGTACTTCATATGGACTGCTATCATCCTCATCGATCCACTTTACACGTTTGGAATATTGAACAACCTTCTTGGCAATATAATCTTGTATCTTCTCGGGAGATTGACAGTTACTGAAGACATTGTTATCAATGTCAGACCAGCTTGAGTTGTCGTTCTCTAATACTAACTCATCATCGTTATCAAATGATTCGTCAGTCTTGAGAGTGAATGGCTTATCTTTATGCTCAATATCATCATACCAGCTAAGTCTCTTCTTCTCTAGTAGATCATTATCATCATCTCGTTGCTTCTTCGTGTCCTTCTGTTGAATGATGATACCCTTTACACTCTTCGACTCAACTCTAACAAACAGCTGTTTCTTAACAGTGGATAGTTGATGCTGTTGCTGTTTCTCATCTGTAGTGAAGGAGGATACTGCTCTTACAGATGTGGGTGAATCTTGAGAATTGTAATCCTTCATTGACGATGAAGAAGAGGGTGTCTGGCTTATGATATGTGTTGGTGAACCTTCCGGAGTGTGAGAGATAATTTGTGTTGGTAAACCTTCCGGAGTAGTATGTGATGATATCATATACTCGCGTGTTGGAGATGATGTCACTACATCGACATCTTCCAGTTCTTTGTGATCTTGGATAGATTCTTCTTCGACGTTAGAGGTAGTGTATATGTCATGTCTCTGCTTGGGCAACAAATTGTTATGACTCGGCTGTCTCAAACTCTCATCTACCACCACCGCAGAGGTCAAGGTATCAAATGCACGGCGATCAGCATCTAGATTCTTCAACGTCTTGGCACGTTGATGTTGCCTCGCTGCTACGAATCGTTGGAATCTATTATTCTTCTTCTTGTTAGTATTAGTGTTGCTGTCATTTTTATGTGTAGTACTAGAAGTAGACACAAGATGTGTTTTTCTTGGAGATGTACCATTGTTGTTATCGTTTCTCCTTTCATCGTCATCAATATTATTTTTGTTGTACTGTTGGGATAGCTGTGGAGAGATAGATCCACTACTACGGCTGTTGTAGCCGCCTATACAACCAATATAGGTAAGTGAATCTTCCGATGTTGACGATGAAGCTGTAGTACTGTTATCAGTGCCGCCATCACTCCCGTTACTCATCCCCATTGCAGTTGCAACAGGCCCTTCTTTCTTTATACAATCCACCTCCTCAGAAGAGTCTTCTATTGAGTTTATCTTTGTCAATAAGAGCTTTTCAAATCTATCAACTCGATGCAATGCTTTTACCCGTAACATGTTTTACCTTCTCCGCACCTCAAGAGTTGCAATCTTCAACAAGGAGCAAGGGGCTTGGCATCTACTTCATAGATATGTCTTGAATTATCTTTGGGCTCTTCTATTGAGCTACTATATCCGCCGATTAATCATCTTATACTACTAAAACTCTGCCTTCTGTTGATGAGATCAAATGGCAATTCAAACAAACGAAATTTCGTTCTCAACTAGTCAAACTGTCAAAAGTGGTATCTCAGTTGTATTAAGGTATTTAGCCCACGAGATATGATGGATTGACCCGACCCACATACATACATGGGAATTAGAGGTCAATTTCTACTTCTGGTGCTTTAAAGGAGCTAGTCTGCAACTTTGAAAAGAGTTCTGTTCTTCTCAGTCTGCTACACTTATGCATTAAGTTTATACACTAAATACTTAAGTTATGGTATGGACAGCTTGGCTGAAACTACACTTTCACTACTTGATATGTACTCTGCATGTAGCTAGCTCGATTATGTGCACATATCTCATGCAAATGACTTACTTGGATCACAGCAACAACAAACCGATACGACCGCAGTTGTGCAAAGTATAGATACGGATAAAGATGGCAGAATCTCGAAGGCTGAGCTCGCTGAAACTTTTATAAAACTTGGCCGAGAGATGACGGAGGAGTTTTGGTTAGAATCTGATCCAGACGGCGATGGGTATGTTACTTATCAAGAGTTTCTTGGTTCTGATAACAAAGGAAGATCAGGTGACGAATTGTAGAAAACAGGCATATGACGCTCTCGGTGTTATACTGTGCTAGATAGGATATATGTACCATAAGAATACTTAACTCATACTCCTTAACACTTTGCTAGATTATAATTCATTTCAGTAGTACAAGATGACTTCGACAGTAAACCTCAATCAACTCAACACTACGATATGTGCGAAGGAAAATTAAAGAAATAATCCTGTCTCTCAGTGTCCACTCTAGTACGATCTGTTCTGAAGCGGTACCCTCAAAAAATGTACAATCTGCTTTAGAAAATTTGCAAGGTAGTAAGACACCTATTTCCTTCTAAAATACCTTTCTGAGTTGAAGTGGTGGTATTTGTTATCGACCATAACTCATTAAATATGATATATATGACAATGCTCTCATGACAAATATTGCTATATATCACTTGAACTAAGACTTCTGAAGTTGGCATATGATAAAGTTGACTTTTCATTTTTTGAGCTTAGTAGCCTAGAATCAAAATCATATATTTGCAATACTGCGTCCCACGTTGGATTTGGCTCCAAGCGGTTGTTATATTCGAATTCTACGAGCAATTTTAGGTATGATAGGGTGTTATAACCTTTGATATGGTCAATATTTGATGAATATATTGCAAAAGTTGAGTGCTGCATAGACCACCTACATTTTTGCAATTATGAGACTTCTAGGCTAAATATTGGCTCCTGTGTTCAATTTGGTGGAACGAGACCACTATTATTGGATTCAGCATGAAATTCTGGTTCAGATAGGTATTGTCCAATATTCTGCTCGACAATATTGGCCGCTAGCAGTCCATCGATGGCCGAAATTGTACCAATCTCGTTAACATTTTTGGGGATACCGCTTCAGAACAGATCTCCGCACAGTGTACGATAACTTTTTTGGGGGTACCGCTCCGGAACAGTTCAGACTTCGTGATTGCAATGAGTTTTGGCCAATCGATCCTATATATTGTAGAGAGAGGAGTATGTTGCTACTATAAACGATGAGAGTATAGGTATGCTAATGTCGATGGGCTTTAGTAGAGATCAATCTAGTCAGGCTTTGATTGAATGCGGCGGCCATGTTGAGAATGCCATTAATTTATTGTTGAGTGGAATAGGATCTAACAATGATATACAACAACATCATCATAATGATAATAGCTCATCAGTACAAGCAGTCCATTCGGATATTAGTCAATACAGTGATAGTCTCGGAAGAAGTGCTTGTACCATGATTGCTCTAACAATGGCATATGAATATCTATCAAACGCAAACAATAACAATCCTCAATCAATTATATCTTCTACCTTCTTGAGTGATTCGATACAAGAGGGTATACAAATATACAATTCAATCAGAAATAATGCAAATGGCGTAGAACATACATCAGTCGAAGAGTTGATATCAGCGTGCCTGGCTCAAGATGAATCGTCAGCAGCAAAATCCATCATAAAATCACTGCAACTATTTGATTCTTCTCCCCGGCAAGGTATACTCTCGAACCAATCTGACAATCCACTGGGAATCGGTGCAGTACTTTCTCAGTGTCAAACAGATGCTATAGATGACTCATACATTGCACTAGTGATTACAAAGTCTCCCGAAACCATACTTGTTCTCCTACCACCAGTATCTTCTTCTACTTCATATATACTACTTGATTCACACCCACGTCCACCTAATTGTACAGGTTCATACGCATTGCTACATCCGTCATTATCAAGTTTAGTTGAAAGTATAAAAAAAATCTTCCCCGTGACAGACTTGGGAGATGGCGTGTCGGAAATGATGACAATGATGTATAACAGCTTTGATGTGTATCCATTTCAATTACGTCACGGATAGTAAGAAGTATTAAACCTAAGTTTCTTTTTAATAAGTGCAGTATGATGAAATTAAGTTATCTTCGTAATGTATTTATCAGACAGCAACAGCACACTTCAATGTTGTACAATCACACAGTAACAGTATATAACTGAGCCAAGACATTTGTGTTTATCATTCCCAATCCACCAAATCAACTGTCAAGAGTACCCTCTCTTCATTATGTTTGAGTATAGGTGATCGATGAACAGCTGCAAGTGGTATATCCTCATTAATACTACTACTATCAATATATTCTTCTTCCCATCCTTTTCCCATTAGCAATATTGCTTCTCCTTCTTTTGCATATTGTATTATCTCTTCTCCCTTCTTTGCTCTATCAAAAACCAACTTCTTTGGGACAATTATATCATTTGCTATTTGTGTATTCTCTTCATCTAAACTGTTGAGTGCTGTTCTATTGACAATCTTCATTTGATCACCATCGCCAAACTTTTCGGTTATGTATTCACATCCTAGACCAACTATACTCATGATTAATCGTACAGGGACATGATCCAGATGCCATCTAGGGCATTTAACACCTCGTTCTCCGATTGTTGATACTAATCGAGCTTTGCATTTGGCATTGATGTCTGTACCGCCAGCTATCGATTGAAAGTATGATAGTATACTAGTGAGATGATGTATTGTTTCTTCTTCTGCCATTGTATCATCTTTGCTTATTACTACCCCAGCTTTCTCTAACAGTTCTCGTGCACCGATGGACGGATTGTCGAATTGTACTGATACATCATTGATTGATATCTTATGATCTTTATCTTTATGTATTGTCGACGATATTGAATCCCAGAATGATATCTTCTTCTTCTCTTTATTAGGTAGACTTCTTCTCCATATATTTTGATGCGGTATTGGTATGTTCTTTGATACTGCATTTGTATTTTGAAATATTATATGTCTACGCTGACTTTGTTGTTGTGATTCTGTTATTACTGATTCAGTTTGAGCTGCAGCATGACATATCGATCTTATGTTCTTTGGTAATTTATGATAAGTATATAATATATTAGTCGGTAGAAATGCAGAAACAAACACATCGGTATCACTACTATAATTATATTGAAACAGAAGCGCTATACAAAGCGCTATTAGTAGTTGTAATGTCATATGGTTTTCTCATGATGACTCTGATTAGCGTCATTTTTTTCTTCTCCCCCCAAAAGATACCATATGGTAGGTATCTTTGCAAACAACAACGCGTTCATTGCACAATGACAACATGAGAAAGCAGTGAGAAAGCAGTGGATATGATGGACATCTGGCCTCTTCATTCGTTGCTTTTATCATGTATATAATGAGCTAAGAAATGTTTCGATAGTGCTGGGAAAGATTTAGTTTTATAAAAGATTTTAATGAGTGGTTATGATTGCATTCAACCTCATAAATTAATAAGATCGTCCCCAACATCAATACTAATACTACTATAACCAACCATGAAGTTGTTTCTCCTACCCGCTGCCACCTTGCTAATGGCCAATGGTGCCTACGCCTCTATTCGAGGTGCAACTACCGACGTAAGTGTATATCTTTTGCAATCATGGTTTGATCATATCATGTGAACTAATTCATATCTTATACATCATTATATCTTACAATTGTATCGTCTCTCCTCGACAAAACCTTCCCAGATTGTTAACTTCGTCGATAATGGCAGCATTCAATACCAATGTAACTTTGCCGATGACCAAACGAGAACCTGCCCCGAGGAAGAATGGACTATGCAGGATGATGGTTCGGCTGTAGCCAGGGGTCCCTTTGATTGTGGTACTGACGGCGATACCCAACTGGGATGCTGCACAATCACTGCTCCTAAAGATGTAGTCGACGCGTGGGAAACTGCACGCACTAAGAGGAACGACCAGAGGGCAAATGATATTGCGGATGAAGTTATGACGTTTGACCTTCCTGGTCATGGTACATGCAACCTCCGTGATGATGTGAGTAATGTATGATCATAATTCATATACCTATACACATCGTATTATATTAACTGACTCTATCATCCCTTCTTCTCCCCCCCCCTCCCCCATATATATATCCTTAGATTGACTTTGACGAACTAAGCACTGAAGAAGTTAAGGGTATGTTCGAGTCTGAGCTCTCCAACGGGATCGAGCTTGACGAAGACGAGCTTTACCCTGAATTCCTCCAGCTTGAGGGAAAGTGTGGATGCTTTGACGACTGGGATTGCAATGGCAGTAAGGTGTGTGTTCGGGGGAATTGCAATACTAAAAACGCAGATGGCAACCGTGGACAATGCAAGAACCCGAACAATAGGAATGGTGGCAACAACAAGTCCAACCGTAAAAACAAGTCAAGCAACAACAGCAAATGTAAGAATAAGTCAAGGAGCAGCTGTCAGGATTCTAACAAGTGCAAGTGGAAGAATGACAAGTGCAAGGATAAGTCCGTTGATAATGTTCTCGAGGAGCTTATCGCTGAGGAGGATGAAAAGGCTGAACTCTCCAACGGGATCGAGTTCGTCGAGGAGGAGAGCTCTCGTTGTGACCGTTCTCGTGATTGCCGATCTGGTGAATTTTGTAACAGGGGTGGTCGCTGTCAGAGTAATAACAACTTTTGCCGCAAGCAAAGTGATTGCCGGTAAGTTACTTCTTCTTTTACAAGTCTGATACAATATTATGATCTGCTCATATTATGCACATCTTACCCATTTTATCTCTCTTCATATACACAGCAACCGAAATGATTACTGTGATACGCGTAGGAACGAATGCAGGCGCGCCACTGGCCAAGGGTGCAAGTCAGGTACCGATTGTGGAGATGGCAGGGGAAGCGTGTGGATGTGTCGTGACGGTAGGTGTGAGCCCCGTTCCTTGTTCGAGCTTGCTATGGAACTAGTTCTACACGGAGAGGGAGTTATGTTTGATCTTGATCAGGCCATGGAAGAGGAGTAGATAATGAAAATGGAGGTATAAGGTGTGGTCAAGGAGGTAATGTTTGTTGAGGAGAGAGAGGGAGGAAGAGTTGGATATGGGAAAGGGGGTATAACGTGTGGTTTAAAGAGGTAGGGTTTGTTGAGGAGAGGAGTTGGATAGGGAAGGGAGGGTATCGTAGAGTAGAGAATCAAAGAAGAAGTGTGTAAAGCCTTAAACTAGTCAAGCAAATACAGGCAACCCCCTGGCATCTCTAGAGCATCCTACAACCCATGTTATTCTCCTCGGCCAAAGTCCATAGGCAGTCGAGGGAGTGGCAGTCTAGAGAGAGCGAGTCATACCAACAGGCTAGGAGTGTCATAACGGTATCCTATTTGGTATCTTTTTTCTCCCGCCCCTTCCTCACTCTCGTCTCCCACTTACTCCTCCCCTCAAAACACTCCCACACTAGCGAATAAGAGATGATGCAGCGTATGTTCATATCCTCCTCAAGAAGGGCGGCAACCTCATTACAATCTGCTGCTACCTCTAATATACCCCGTACTAGCAGTACATCCAGCCGTAGTAGTACTAGATTTTTATCTTCTGCCGCCATTGCAAATGATGAAGAAAATGATGGAAGATTTAGTATCCAAGGCACCTTCCGTGAAGGTCAAGCCTCCTACTTGGATATGAGTGCAACTACACCATTAGATCCACGAGTATTGGATAAAATGATGCCATACATGGTAAGAATAATTGGTGGCATATTTTGTGTATGTATCATTTTCATATAATATATTAAGTCTAAATTCTGCTCACATCATGTGTTCTTTTCTTTCCTAAACCATACCACCATACACTATTATCAATACAATACGGCAATGAAATCAAATCCAATTATTACTATTATTATTAAAAACAGATTGGTTCATACGGTAATCCACACTCACGAACACATTCCTACGGTTGGGAATCAGAAACAGTTGTTGAAAATGCCAGATCACAAATTGCAAGTCTAATTGGTGCCTCACCAAAAGAGATTATCTTCACAAGTGGTGCCACTGAAAGTAATAATCTTAGTATTAAAGGTGCTGCGCACTTCTATGGTATGAAGGGTGCAAAGAATAAGAAACATATTATTACCACACAGACTGAACATAAATGTGTATTAGATTCGTGTAGGTTTTTAGAACAAGAAGGATTTGATGTGACATATTTACCTGTTATGAATGCAACTGGTATGGTTGATATGGAAGAGTTGGAAGGTAGTATGAGAGATGATACTTTGTTGGTTAGTGTTATGGCTGTGAATAATGAAATTGGTACAAGACAACCCGTGGAGGAGATTGGAGCATTATGCAGATCAAAGAAGATTTTATTTCATACTGATGGTAAGTTGAGATTACTTATTGTTCTTATTGTATGTTTTGTTTGTTGTTGTATGTTTTGTTGACGGGGGAAATGTGTGAATAAGTTTTCATATCGGTCTCATACTCATTTATTATACCAACAATTGCAAAACACAGCTGCACAAATGCTTGGTAAACTCCCAATTGACGTTAATGAAATGAAGATTGATTTAATGTCACTTTCATCACACAAAATCTATGGACCAAAGGGTGTTGGTGCATTATACGTTCGACGTCGTCCCCGTGTCCGTCTTGAACCACTCTTTAGTGGTGGTGGACAAGAACGTGGATTGCGATCAGGCACACTTGCTCATACCTTGTGTGCTGGCTTTGGTGCCGCTTGTGAATTAGCAGAAAAGGAAATGGAGGTTGATGATGCTTGGGTTCGATATTTGAGTGACAAATTGTGTAAGGGGTTAGAGGAACGTATACCCATGATTACAAGGAACGGACATGAAGATTTACGGTACCCGGGGTGTGTAAATTACTCGTTTGCTTATGTCGAGGGTGAATCACTGTTGATGGCGCTAAAGAATGTGGCTGTATCCTCTGGCAGTGCTTGTACTTCAGCATCATTAGAACCAAGTTATGTTTTGCGAGCATTGGGAGTGGACGATGAATTAGCACACGGAAGTTTGAGATTTGGTCTTGGTAGGTTTACTTCAGAAGCGGAGGTTGATTTTCTCCTTGATCTATTGGAGGAACATGTTGGTAGGTTGAGAGAGATGAGTCCATTGTGGGAGATGGTGCAGGAAGGAATCGATCTCAAAACTATCCAGTGGAGTCAGGACGCTCACCATTAACGAAATACAGTTGGTATGTTATCTAGACAAATAATCAACTTATCCTATATACTACACTAAATAGCATGTGCGAACACTTTCAAGCCCGTGCCGCCACCACCTCTGCCCATTTATCGCATTTATCATCATCCCTGGACGGTTTATGAAGAAGAAGATGAAGAAAGACAATAGTAACTCAAGTTAGTGCATACGGCTTGCAAAGGCAATCAATGAAGTATTGATCACATTGTAACACATGACAAAACAATACTAACGCGGACTTTCCAGCCGACAGTATAACACAAATCCAGGCATGCTTCAACGAAAGATGGCTGTTCTGTCTCGCTCTGGTCTCCTGTTGCTTCTTCCTGCTCAGATTGTTGCTCGAGCAATGGATCTGGATAGTCGTAGTCCATGACGCATTCACATAAAACGGGACGACTAGCTGATCCACAAGTATACTGAATCTCACATAAACTTCTACTAATGTGATGACAACCGAACAAGTCATGTTTTTCGGCAGTACAAGCAATATTCTGATAGAGTCTAGCGAGGTCATCAAACATAGGAATTGGATCGGCAGCAGGCACAACATTGAAAGTGTATGTGTTCAACTCTTCCACAGTTAGAGGAGGGATGAAAGTATTTCTCGACAACATGGCGTTCGGTCCGCTTATAGCAACCGAATTAGTTTTTGTCTGAGCACCTGTAATGATTGCCAATCCTCCGCCTTAAGAGCCGAGATTTAAATGAATTATTAGAGCAAGCATCAAGGATAAGATGAAAGACAAGAAAAGACACACCTAGACTATGGCCAGTAACTTGAATCTGTTGATATCCTTTTATATCTCTCAACCATTCAACAAAACCAGTCGTCTCACGGTAGAATGATACTCTTGCCGTGTTCTCTGACTCAAGCTGGCTCACTATCCACACCATCTCATTAAGTATTGGAGTAAACAGTTCTGAGAAAGGCAAGACAAATCTTAAACCCTGAAACAACCCTGCAGCTAGCCATAGCTGAGCATCTGCACACAAGTCCTGGTGGAAGAAAGTGAGTGTTAGGCATCACAGAAGACGCTAAGACAGTACACATCTTATGCATACAATATCACTTACCCATATAGTCTGCGCGTTATCACGATTTAGGATGACGAAAGAGAGACGGTAACAAATGTTAGTGCATGGGGTTACAAGACAGTCAAGTAATGGCTAATAAAGGCCAAATTAAGTATCCAAATCATCGGGTCTTCATATCGAACACACGAAATCATATGATACAAAGATACTAACGCGGACTTTCCTGAGTTCCTCTTATGGCCAAAGCTGCTTCTATTTGAGGACTTCCAGGAAAAGTAATCAGCTTATAAGATACAGCTGTGCCGAAGTCGTAGATATAAGCGGAGGATTCTTTGAACTCTGCTACTGTTTCAGTATCCACCAAAGCTTGGTCCTCCCCAAACCAGACGTCTAGATATTCTTGTGCCTTCGTATCGTCCACATACGCAACTTGCGATAAAAAAGCAAAGTCCTGTAGCTCTATGTCTCCCCCAAATCCCTTCTTCAACCTGCAAGTTGGATAAGGCAGGTTTGGTTGTGGAGGATATTTATAGTTTGGTAACAACGCTGTGTACTGCTTGGTATCTTCGTCTAGAGTATAGTCTGTATCCGTATCACTTTCACTGTAGTTAGCAGCCGAGATGACAATAACACAGAAGAACAATACGAAAAGTAAATATGTCCACGTCCAAAAGCTTCTTGCTTTATCTCCCCCCACAGATACAATATGATAAAGTAAACTCTTCTTCTTCCACTGTTTCCTGTCTTTGATACCTACATGCTTTTGAAAGTAGTCTTTTCTCTTCTCACTTTCAAGCAATAGGATGCGTGGATTCAAGTGATGCCTAATGAACGAGAAGAATCCAAGGAATGCAAATAGCCATGCCGACGGAGCATTTGTGATACCCAAATAGATCAATGGCAGTAGATATAATACCACCACCTCAAACACGATGGCACTTATTGTGAAGGAATCTTTTGGCCTTGAATGTTGATATACTTCGTAGTACTTGTACATGGAAGCACTCTTGTTACTGACGACGTCTTGCCTCAATTCTACCATCCGATATGTTGAGCACCCTAAACATGCCAAACAGATTGCAATGATAAACAGAATAATGCCAAGAGCCCCCGGCGCTAATTCCAACCAAACAAGGATTCCAACTACCAATAGAATGATCAATATGTTCCCAAGAACATGGCAAACGATACTGGAAGTGATCTCTTGCTTCGTCATGCTTGATTCACCTCTTGTTATGGGGATTGTTGATTGAATACCACCCCCACTGCAGAATAGCTTTTGAAGGCTCCATGAATATCGTGTGATGTAGTTTTGCTTACCAAGTATCTCATCTAACGAGTATACTCGGATTGGAGTTGGTAGCTGGTCGAACAAAGGATTCCAGCTTTTATTTGCAAAGTAAGAGTATAGTCCTTCAGATGCCAAGTCTTTGGAGCAACACTTATTGAACTTGACTGCTGCATCGCTAACAGCAAACTTCTCATCTACTTGCTTGTAATATATGTGCGTTCCACAGAGACGGTACCGCATAGTCTCTACAGATGCATCCCATGCTTTTTTGATCCAATACATTATCCTAGCCTTTAAAGGATCGTCATCAATTAAATACGTCCCTTCATCTTCTTGCATCAACTCTAAACATGACCATACCTCCAAGACAACTTCACACAAACTAAACAAACACCAGAAGATAAGAATACTTGTAAACCAGGTAAGTAAGCTAATCTCCCACCAATTGCTGATCTTCATGAATAGTGTAACAACAAACGCCATAACAGGTATCCCCAAATAGAATACGAATGCAATCCAGTCTGTAGTAGCCACTCCTAAACCAAAACTTCTAAAGAATGGATGTCCGTAGAACGTGTCGATGACAAATCTAGTGGCGAGTGTCATTCCCATTGCAAGTGAGTAGATCCATAGTGGCACTGATATTAGAACTGCAACAAAGTCTAATGCCTTTACTTCTCCGCTGTCTGTAGCTCCAAGTAATGTAGCCAGATCTATAAAGAGAAAAAGTAATATACAGAATCCCAATATGAATAAAAATCCGCCCACGAATATCGCCATTAGACTGTATGCTGCTCGGAGGAAGCTGAAGCTGTATCCATTATCATAAACTTGCTTGACAAGTAGACTGCTCTTAGTCTCCTTCTCGTTATTATATGATCCATTATCATTTACATCTTGCTGTGGGGCATGATCCTCTTCGTCTCCATTACTATCATCGGCGTTGACTGTTTCCTCTAATATCAGCTGGCCAAGTGCTTGTTCATATATCTTAATCTGAGTATTGTTTCGAAATCTAATACCAATACCCTGAGCTTTCAATGAAAAGTCATCAACTACATTACTTAAGATAGACGAGTCCCTTTCAGTATCTGATGCTTTTTCGGATGACACTGATAGCATTATTCTTGTTGGTTCATACTGTTTATTTGATGGTGATACCAATTCATCCAAGGGTATAACTTCATCATCGTTCTTTTCAATATCAAGATTTGATTCTTCCATAATTTTTAAGATTTTGGTATCAATTAGCTTGCCGCTCGACAATCTCTAAGTATTTTTCAAGCAAACCGTTTACTATATTTTGATGTAGTAATATCCTCCTCCTCGGTTATTAATGCTGTTGCCATGCAATAGGCCTAAATAGATTAGCATGCCATGAAGTAGAAATAAAGTATTTTTTAGGGTTCTCAAAGATACGGTATAGCGGTATCCTTGCCTTACTACAAAAACGTGTGTGGCATGTTGATATCAGCAAGCATGGACACATTGAATTCATCATATGGGTTGTAATCTATTAAATTAATTGATATATTAATGTGTATCATGAGTAAGACTTGGAAGGAGGTGTCTAGTGTATCTCATCTCGGCCGTTGCCCACTCATTACTAACTTCTCTCTTTCTCAACAGCACAAGACTACTGCCAATGGTAACAACAGTATCAAAGTATATGTACTTCTCAGTTGTAACACTCCTCGACTATACACATGATTTACCATTAACCAAGGAGGTATTTCACTTTCAATGGTTGGAGATGTAGGAGAATCCGTGGTAGGAGACGACTCTTTGGGGGAGGAATAGTCTAAAGGATTATGATTCTCTGGCCATCGTTGGCCTAGAGTATCGTGTATTGGTGGAGTTGGTTGTGTCGGAGCTCGACTGGGATAGGATGTGTCGGCTTCTTCGGTAATAGCTGGTCCATAACAGTTTCCGTTCACCAATTCACCACTGACACATTTACCCCGGATCTTGTCAAACTTTAGTTGTGCTTCACATAAACTAACAGTGCCCGCTTCACCGTTTGAGCAGTGCCAATAAACTATGCAATCTTTAGAAGAATGCCACCCGATATACATTAATGGGCACATATCGAGATCTTGATTGCAATCATATCGTAGACAAGCTTGATCTTCTTGACATACTTCGGCATTTCCAGTACAATCAGTAGCTAGTCCGCACTTGTCGTCAAGCTCGTACTCTGAATTAGCACAGAGGAATGTTCCCTCATCCTCAACGATTAATGGCGGTTGTATATCCTTCTCACATGTATATGGATGGCAAAACATACCATCGGGACATCTATATTTTGAGCAACTTTGTGCCTTATGGCATGTAGTTTCAAGTTCTTCTTCTTTAAATGCACAGTATAGTTCTGGTGGACTCTCGAATGATCCAATTTGTTCATTGTCTTTTGCATTTACTGGCTTTTGGCTAGGTGGCATCGTTGGTTTCTTTGTTGTGGGAAGCACTGTTGGTCTGTCAGTTTTCTTGACTCCAGTGCAGAGATGATCTCCCCAGCAATAAGTGCCGTCTGGACATGGTGGTTCTCCCTTGTTGCAGGTCTGAGTATTGACACAATCAATATCAAGAGAATCTTTCGATCTGGCACAATAGTTTTGCTTCATTCCTATGTTATTCACCGGTTGATTTGTCGGCCTTCTACTTGGTTGTTGTGTAGGAAATCGTGTTGGAGGCCGTGTCGTGTCAGAGCACTCAATATATCCATAGCAGTTTTCTCCTTCTATAGACATGATGAATCAAGTGAGCTATGCAACTGAAATGTTATACTTTGAACATATATGAAACTTACCTGGGCACTCTTCACTCTTTCCACTTCGACATCGTTGCCGGCATGCAGATGCATCTAAAGGACCTGTACCACAATAAAAGGTCTGCAGAAAATCATCGGGATCTGCTACCGCTGCTACTTCTCCGTCATCCTCCTTGTTGATGATACTACTAATGATATTACTAGCTCCACATGATCTATCCTCAACATTGAAACACTTTAGATGATCTTTCAATTCGCATACACCCTCTGGACAGTGATGTATTTGCTTACCACAATTGTCTGCCGCCTCTACAAGTGTTTTGCCACAGAATAGTCTTGACTCATGTACAATCGAGTTCGACCAGTCTTCTTCTACTTCACTTTGGTCGTTATCAGCCCATTCATTAGGATCATTATCTACCCATTCAGTCCATTGTATACTCCATTCAGTGGGAGGATTCGTCGGTTGTGTAGCTATAGAAATAACTGGACGCTTCGTGGGTTGTCGTGATGGTGGCGGTGTGGGAGGCGTTGCGGGTCCATATGCTGGAAGATGCGCGTTTCACATTTATGAAGAGGAGAGAGATGATAGTGACGTCTGTTAGTACATGTGGATTGCAAAGATAATCAAATATTGGCAAAGTAAGGTCAAATGAAGTGGTCAAATCACCGAGTCTTCATATTGAACACACAAGTTCATACAACAAAACAACACTACGCGGACGTTCCTGGTTTGTTCTCCAATCCTAACCCCCCTTGTGCCGGTATTGATGGTGCCTTCTTCAATAGATCAACAATGTTACATCCCGGTAAGTAAGTGTAGCAAGTTTCAGAAGCCGAGCAATCACTATCACCATTTGGACAATGTTTCTCGATAGAGCAGTTGTCGGCAGCATCAGACCAACAGCTGCCACAGAAGCTCATATTTTCCACACTATCATAAGTAACAGTCGGTGTGGCCGATGGCACAAGATCTTTATCGAAGTAACAGCCAGTGTCTGCATAACAGGAAAAAGGCTCGTTGCACTCAGTACCCTCCGGGCAGTGTATAGAACATAGCTTATCTGCCTCTTCCCAAGTCCTACCACAAAAGTTATGCCGTTTTGGGTCATTTGCGTCATATACAACCTTCTCTATTATCTCTGGTACATCATCAGCCTCTTCTTCTTCTTCATCATGTTCAATATTAACATTATCACTAATAGAATCACCATGTTCGTCAACACTAAAACCATCCACACCAACAAATGCCTCCTTTTCAATTTCAGCTCTAACTAAATCTTGTATATTACATTCTAAAACTGGGAAACAATGTAAGTTGTTTGGACATATCATATCCTTACACCAATGCTTTGGTGTACAGTTTTCTTTTGGGAAAGGTTGTGCAAATCTTGATGCACCTTATTATCCGAAAAAGAACAGTAATATGTGGTTAGATATTTCGGAGCACATCATAGCACATATCATATGCACATATCATAAAGTAACTTACAGAATAACAAATTACGACCTCTGCTATGCCGATTGTCGGCGACAATCGGCAATGGAGATTTTTCATGGGAATAATTGTTTCAACTGCCGCCTCACAACATCATGATGGATCTCTATTGTATTTGTATTATGCCCACCACCATGATCTTTCACCAATTAACATACTCACCGATTGTATATATCTTCTATCCCGACTGACGACCGACGGTGATTACAATCTATCATTACACTCTCATCATCATGACATCAAAGATCAACCAATAGATGGCTATTTCTCGAGCTACTGCTACTCGGCGACATGTAATCCTTGCCCGACATGGCATCACATATACCAATCGTCAGGGTCAACTTGCATGGAATAAAGTCAATGATACACAAGCAAAATGGGAAGCTGCACTAAGAGATGTTTGTGCAGCTGAAAATAAAGAAGTTAAACTTCCTAAGGGTGTTTGGACAGATAATTCTCTACGAGTATGGTATAAGAAAAACCAAACACCCCCATCATTAGATACTATTGTTTATTCCGATGTGTCCGTTGCAGATGTAAAGGGTTATCTACATCGGTACCGTGCATCATTTATCAATACTACAAACATTACTGATAATATTACTTTACCAATTCGAGAAGAAAGTTGGATACATGAATTATCTCAACACAATAATGAAGCATGCAATGTCATCAAGTTTGTTTCTCATGTGTTTTTGAAGTCAGCAACATCTGAAAACTGCAGGGACATACTACAGGAGTTGACAACAGAGTTTGGTATCATGTCACCAGCAGAGTTTGAGACCAAATACAGTGGTATTATTGAGAGTACTAATAAATTTCGATGCTTTGGACATATGAGTTGGAAGACTGTACTATTTTTAGAACATGCCGGATTTCCTCTTACCGATAAAAACAAGCCATACCCACCTCTTGAAGATGCAAAGAAGGCCTTCAAGGATGTAGTAGATAGACCCGAATACGAATTTATCAAAGCCTTAGTTAATGACGAGGCAATACGTCAAAAAAGTATTGTTCGGAAGAGTTTGGAACCAGTACCTTTTTACAAGATTATAAAGCCTTATTGGAACAATGTCACCACCAGACACCCTATCCACAAGCATTATCATCGAGCAAAGGATGTTATAGCAAAGAACAACTCCAATCGTCTTTGTGCATCTGATTGTCCACATTGTGCACTTTTTCGTCGTTCGGATGCTGCTGATACCACATCGGCTGATGGATCCACTTCCGTTGAACAAGGTACGTGAAATTGTTTTGGGGTTCATTTCTGTACTTATTGATATTTGTAACCTCACTCTATTCAATATTGATACGACAGATACCACTGCAGTTGATACCTCTGTTGATATGCCAGAGGATACAGCTGAAACAGCAGCCTCCCGTGATGTGACAGCGGTGACAACAGCAACTGATGAACTTCAGGATGAATCAATAGATGTTAGTTCCCCCCCTGCAGTCGTCACATCTACAACGACATCAGCCCGTGAAATTGATACGACAGCAACTGGAATAGCAGTCTCCCGTGATATGACAGAAGCGGCAACAACAACTGATGAACATCAGGAAGAATCAACAGATTTTAGTTCACTTTCACATCCCAGACTTGATATTATGTTTTCTACAATCCATCATGCCACTGAGACAGGAAAGAAGATCAAGAAGGAACTAGAAGAGAAGCATGGCAAGGATGGATGGAGGAAAGCATGGGTGAGGTTGGAGCGTCAAATCTCCCATTGTGTTCTTCTTTGTATCATGCTTCACATGCAGGAAGACTGTTCGGATGTGTATCAATATCTTGAGAGTTTGGATGAGGAAGAATCATCTAATACCGATAGTGATAGCCTCCAAAAAAGACGAAAATATCATTGTCAACTGATGATGGAACTTCACAATGAGTCAGGAGCCTCTTGTTTCTATTCAGATCTTCGTCTTGATATGTTCTCAAAATCTTCTACTGCTAGTCATCATGTATTCAAGAATCGCATGGTCTGGCTAATGATGCCTGGAGATCAATCAGATATTATCATTGACACAAGGAAGACTGAGAATATTTCTGCCATCATCCATAATGCCTCATCATTTATGGATTTGCTCCAAAGCTTTGCCCAGGATTTTATTCTTTGTGTTGATATTTTCGGACTTGATCATAACTTTTGGCATTGGTTGGAGAGACACTCCAAGTTGATCCAAAAACTTGGATTTGAGCTACCAAAGTGTGTCACCATCAAGAGAGGTAAGGAGGAGGTGAGCTTCATGGTATTGAGGTTGGAAACTCTCCCTAACGTTAAAAGCTTAGTTGATGAATGTATCAAGAATGAAAAGAAGTTGACTGACTTCGATCGAGTTGAACTTGCTCCGGGGAAAGCAGATTCATCCATCTCGTCAGATTATGGTATTAAGAAACTTCTTGGTGATACCAATGCCATTACCATTGATCATTACTTTCTTCCTTCCCGTGATGAAGACGACGACGGTGACGACGACAAATCAACTGCAGTTGACTTACTCGATGATGACGATGAAACAACTGTCGACTCATTTGATGATGATGAGGAGGAGGAGGAGGAGGAGAAGACCCCGAAAGTCAAGTCTTCATCCACAGCTGTCACCGAATCGGATCGTCCTACAAAGAAGGCGAAGAAGGAGGAGGAGGAGGATGGTAGTGGTAGTGATGACGACGAGAACATGGAAGGAAGTGACGATGAGGAGATGGAAGCAGTACAGCGTTTGGTAAAGGTAAATCCCTCTGCTGATGATGATGCAGCTGCTACTGACAATGATGATGACGAAGGAGCCGAAGATAGTAGTGAATCAAACGAGGAAATGATTGCCGAGGATACCGAGTCAGTTGATACCGAGCCAGCTGTAAATGCAGAGGAGGAAATGAATGAAGAGGATAATGTCAATGAAGAGTTGATCGAAGATGATACCACTGAGCCGCTTGAGCCAGCTGTGAATGCAGAGGAGGTCGAATCAGTTGCTGAGGAGGATGCCGAGGAGTCAGTTGCTGAGGCCGTTGATATGATTGAGAATCCGTCTCTATCTTTCAATATACCACATCAAGTGGATAGCGGCTTTCCTGGAATCGAGAATAATAGGAAAGGCAGCGGCTTTCTCACTTGGAAAAGTGCAGACAAAGGCCGCAGGGACAAGAATTTATGGAATCGGCAGTGGCAGGAGATGAGGCACAATATAATCCAAGTGATGAAGGGAATTATTACGGCAGATGGTGGTTGGGACACCGAAGAGGGATGGAACAAGGTGGCTGGTGATGAGGATCTTCGTGATTATGGATGGGATGCATCTATGTTCAAGAACGTATACAATTCATTGCAACCCGCTCATAAGAATCTCGTCGAAGATAACTTGAAACAATTTGCACCAAAGAAGGAAAAGACTGAGTAGAATTGATGTATCATGATAATAGTGTGGATGTGATGCGGTCAAACAACAAACAGAGTGAACAATGATATGAACTATTTGAACTCTAACTTTCTACTACCACTCCTATGTAGAGGTAATATAGAAACTGGAGGCCATGTGTGATTATGTTTATCAACCTTACTTGTAGTATCGTCTCTCAGCTTATATTGTAATCCCAAATATTTAAAGATGGAAAATATTGTAATCCCAAATATTTAAAGTACTTTCCATGTCCTTTTGCACTATCACACTTTGTATTCTTATAACATATCTCTCCTGGTATCTCACATTCATTGTCACTACCTGACGGACAGTGTTGTGATGAGAGACAATTATTGGAGATTGTGGATATACCAGAGGTTGGTAGACCACAGAAGTAATGATTTGATGGATCTACTCCCCATTGTGTCTGTGCTTGTATAAAGTTTGGTAGTAGTAGTATCGGTATGAGTTGCAATATCATGTCAATTCTAAGTTGCAATGTTATCATCGTTGTTTCATATCGAGAATTTATCGTATCTATTCTTCTCCGCTTTCTATACATAATATTGTTCACTATTATATGGTACAGATATACCAGAAGGAACTCGACACAAGTACATTCGAGACGCCGCAATCTCTCCTCTATATTATTAGGATCTCACCATGTTATATTTATATTACCTTCTTCCCCTTCCCCTCAAACAAGCGGCATTTAGGTTAGTACTCGTCTTCTTACTTTTACTTTTAGAGCAGCCGCTGTGGTGATTGTTTGATGTATATGATGTATTTGAATCAAAGAAGGATTAAGAAGGATTACCACATATTCAATATAAGGGGACAGTAGTGTAATAGCGCAGCAGTATGGTGGCCATACCATCAAATAAAAAGCAAACAACACCAATAAAATGCAACCTAAAGCTAACGATTGCTCTACTTTTATTATGTGTTGCTACCATACCCTTATTTGCAATAAAGCATTTGCAATTGGATAAAGATAATGTTTTACATCTTGATCATAGTAATCAAAAATCTCTTCGAGTAGCAGGGGACAACAATATACAACAACAATCTAACAATATAAAACAAGTTTCATGTCCACATTATCTAACAGATACAGCAATTTACAATCCAAATACAGAACTAACGCGTGACGAAACTAAGAGACTTACAATAACTGAACCCAAGTTCTATATATCATTACATTCACAATTTTATGATAAAATGAGGTATGTCCATATCATGAAACAAGGAGATTATTATGAAAGAGGATTAACTACCTTGTTTCATGATATATTATCTTCCTATGATACAACAACTACAAAGTCAAAAGAAGAACGTCCATTAATGTTGGATATTGGTATGAATATAGGGTGGTTCACATTGTATTCCAGGGCACATGGACATGATGTGGCGGCATTTGAACCAAATCCTACAATGTTCTTGCGTGTATGTGAAAGTCTTGAGTATAATCACTGGGATACTGATAATACGATTGAACTTTGGAATTATGGATTGGGTATAACTCCTGGAAAGTTTAATCTGACTACGGGTAACAATCCTGGTGGTAGTTCGTTTCATGAAGAAAGATTGGCAAAGAAGTTTAGAAAGAAAATGGAAGTGGAAGTAGTAACATTAGACAGTATTGCAATACAGCAAGGATATTTACAACGTCATATATCATTAATGAAGGTTGACGTTGAGGGATTCGAGAACTACGTCTTTGCAGGTGGCAGAGCATTACTCTATAACGGGAATATCGACAATATCATCATGGAGAACTCAATACAAAACAACACTATCGTCGGAGGAATGGTCGACATGTTATACGATGCCGGGTATAGAGTGAAAGAGATCCGAACTGTAAATGGCGACCCGTATCATGAAGATTGGTGGAGCACATTCAATCCAGTATTGGAAGATCGACATATTGCTTATATTGCTAATTTGAAGCAAGCTGTTGTAAAGCCGGTTGAGGAAGAGACTGACCAGATCAAGTTCCTAAGCAAGGCAACAAGCAACATATGGTGGGTACATAAGCGATTCATATAAACCCAAATGGTTCAAACTAATAAGAACTGAGATAGTAGACTACTACCACTATTGCTCTTCGTAGTAACAGCAGAGACATAAACTTTTTCACTTGCACCATCTCTAGAAGTATCTACTAGGTACTCAGACCATCAGCGCAGTATCTTCCATCCTTGGTATCCTAAATTTGCACACACAACGAGTATAAGCCTCGGGAAAATTCCGTTTTGTAATTTTGGTAATTCTATAGAGCAATAATTACAAAATTACAAAGGAATTACAACTTAAGTTGTAAAACTAATATCACTATGAATATATACATTTAGACGGAGTTTGATATATCAAATTGTTCAGCTCAATGAGAGGAGTTCAAAAATGCAATTAAAAGAGTACTTTATTGATGTAAGGCGATTTTATACCACAAATATCGGCAATACACCATGGAAATGAGCAAAACGTTGTGATATCTCATTCCCAGTAACTTAGAATACCGTATCATATGTCCCAGTTAGTTATCAAAGACTCCCAATACTTAGCAAAAATTACAAAGTCCTTATAATTTGGCCATTTCGGCTTTGTACTTTTCCCGAGGCTTAAACGAGTACGATAGTCATGTCAGCATTGTTTAACCATTGATATAGGCACAATGGTACAGATATACCATTTCTTGCTATTAATACTGTTGCCAAAAGAGGGGTATGCGTTGTCGGTTTCACCGTCGGTTCGTACTAGCTCATCTACAACACTCCAATACAGAAAAGCAATATCAAATTATCAAGTGAAACGTCACAAACATCAACTTTCAAGTTACCATCAAAGATGTAAAGACAAGCCACTATATTCAAGCACCGCTGCCATTGACGCTAGTGATAGTAGTAAAGATGAATCAGTAACAGTTCCACTCTCCGTAGCCGCAGGAGTAGGCGTTGTTTCTTCACTCGTTGGGTATCTTTATAGTTTATGTATGAAGAATGGATTTCACTTACTGTGGTCGTCATTACCATCAAAGTTACTCGGTGATGGTGGTATCAAAATATTGAATCAATACCCAGCTGCATATATTGTACTAATGATGACACTTGGTGGAGGATTAGTTGCAACATTATCGACATTATACTTTCCCAACTTATTCTCGGCACATGATTTTGTTCATATACTATCCAAAGAAGATGGAGCAGAAATGAATAAATTTCCATCAGTTAAGAACCATCTATTACCAGTTCTGTTATTGTCATGTATCACGTCAATATCTGGCTTCAGTTTAGGTCCCGAGGCTCCAATGTAAGTGACAGAAGCGTGTGTGACATGTGATAGTCTTACTATCAGTGACATTTGATGCTTGATTCAATTGTATATCTAAATACCTCTAAATACCAATGCTCATAAATCTAAACAGGGTAACTGCCGGTGGACTGGTAGGAGTATCTCTTGCAAGAAAGTTTGTTAGTACTCCCGATGAAAAGACATCAGCATCTGTGGAAGAAACACTAGCGTATGCTGGAGCTGCCGGTACATTGACAGGCTTTATGAACATACCTTTAGCCGGACCAATATTTGCCATGGAAATGACTTCTCGAAATGCTGGTATAGCTCCATTTGCTGCGAAGAGTTGGGGAGCTGCAATGGCAGCATGCTTTGCTGGACTGTGTTTTGTGAGAGGAGGACTAGTACCGAACCTCAATGTAGGCGGACACTTTACCTATGGAGCTAAAGCGGCAGTGGGTACAATTACAGGAAAGGAAATGGTATTGTCTAGCTTGGTTTGCGGTATCGGAGGTGCAGTTGTGGGTACATGTTTTCATAAGACTCTGTCTTTTCTCAAGACTGTGATATGGCCATCAAAATCAAAATCATCAAAGTCTCTAACGATTGGAAAGAAGACTCTAGTTGCATTAGCAATTGGTATACTGTCGGTATTCTTCCCACAGACCATGTTTTGGGGAGAGGGAAGTCTCCAGTGTGTAGTTGATGGACAGTGTACACCCTTTTCTGCCACACCGCACGGTATACCAAATGTGATGACACAACTTGCAAAAGTAAATCCAAATATGCCCTATGCATCAGGAATGGCAGCATTGAAAGTAGGGTTGGCCAAGTTCTTTGCAATTTCTTTAGCTTCGGCAGGCAAGTTTCCAGGAGGGGTAATCTTCCCTTTGCTATCGAATGGGGCATCGTTTGGACATGCATTCACATCAACTTTGAGTTCATTCATACCTACTTCTTCTTTGGTGGCTCCGTTAATGGTGATGAGTTTTATGGCAGCTACACTGACAAGTATCACAAGGACTCCACTAGCTACGGTATTGATTCTGGCATTATCAGCATCTGGCATGACACAGCTTAGTGTACTACTTCCTGGTGTTTTGATGGCTTCGTATTTCTCTTGCTGGGTGTCTGATAGGCTATCAAGTGAATCTTTCTTTAGTTATACTAAGTAGTAGATGATACTCATACTAAAACTTGGTTTATCTTTATTTAAGCATTAGAAGACACAAGACACATACTTATATCTGCTTACATTGGCGTGCCGGGTTTTGAACCTACAACTTGACTTGTTCTATACAATGTAGGATTGACAATTTCCTCAACCATAAATCGAGCCACATCCATCTTCGCCATATTGCCACCAACTATATCATTTGGATATATCTTTCCAGTTTCATCCCGAGTCTTCTTATCACCCGATTCTTGCAAGTAGTAGTGTTTGTCAGGGGTTACCTCTTCACCTATCCCCACTGGTTTAACGAAAAGATAATCCAGATTACTTTCTTCATAAGACCTCTCCATTTTCAATAGATCCCTTCCTGCATGTCTTTGACATGTCTTAAATAATACACACATAAACTTAGAAGCCCAATGCGGCCAAGCCTTTGTACCTCCATCACCAATTGCAAAACTTGATATTACTACAACTCTATCAACTTTTGCTTCTCCCATTCCCATTGCTTTAATAACTTGTTTATTTCCATCATATGCTATTAATCCTCGAGTTATTAACTCCTTATTCTTCCATCCTGGCTGTCTGTGGCCTAGACAGGAAACTACTCCAGTAGCTCCAATGAAATGTTGTGAAAGATTTGGTTGTT
>Ga0075439_10338_pt1 | contig 25599 bp, 22 predicted proteins | sample MintriSingleCell_FD_74264 | JGI IMG/M metagenome (GOLD analysis project Ga0075439, IMG submission 74264) | Marine eukaryotic communities from Monterey Bay, USA to study complex ecological interactions - Minidiscus trioculatus JGI Plate_4_G5... | ecosystem: Environmental > Aquatic > Marine >... | reverse complement strand
CATCTCTCACTTTACAACCATCGAATGAGAAAGCTTGGTATCGTTATCGAAAAGCATCTGATAATCTCATAAGAACTAAAGTTGCTGCGTTGAGGATAACCCAAGAGAGTGGCAAAGGAGGAAGGTCGAGGCAACTTTTGAAACTAATACTGGTAGATAAAGGCAAGCCTACCAGTGAAACTAAAGTTGGATGGATTGGCAAATCTGCGCTCAAGCTGAAAGAGAAGGGGAATAATGCATTTAAAAGTTGTGACTATAATAAATCTGTTGGATATTATACTGCTGCTCTTTGTGTTAGTGGGGATGTCGTGAGGAAGCTGCTTCATAATTGGGCATCATGCTGCATAAGTATAGGTACTTATCTAGATTCTTTGGCTGCATCGTCTGCATCTCTGCAAATTAAAGAAGATGGCAAAGCAGTGATTCTGCTTGCTCGTTCAATGATGCATATTGGTGAAACTGAGCTTTGTCAAAGTATACTGAAAAAGTATGACAGCAAATTTTCTTGTGATATGTCCTTTCGGCAAGGAAAGAGTGAGTTGTTAAGATGTACTGGGGAACTGTTTGACTTTATTAAAGTGAACGATTACCGTGAAGCTAGGCCGTTTGATCCCCCATCCTTCCTTCCTCGCTGGACTGCTGATATTGAGGTTTATGATGCAGGTTCGAAAGGTAGAGGACTACGGGCGAAGTCTGATATAAGAGCAGGGTTTATTGTACTTATCGAGCCACCAATTGTTCAAGCTATCAGCAGTGGTAATAATATCCTCTTTGCTACTGACAAAACTGAGACAAGGAAGACTACTACCGAGTTTATTGTTCAAGCACTCGTTACTCGGGCTAAGCGCGAGGCTGTTCTATCAAACATTATTGATAAACTGTATGATGGAAACAGAGATGTTGATACCAATCTGACGCTGTCTGATTTCTTGCCTAACCTGGCATCGAATCAAGTTCTTCTTCCAACTCATCATGAGTATAGTGATAGAGACAGAGTGACTCTCTCTGCAGAACGTATCAGATCAATCATCACTTTGAATTCATTTGGAAGCAGTGCAGACACGCTTGACTTGTCAAAAAAGCATGATTCGACCATGTATTCAGCTCTTTCACTGTTCAACCATTCTCCTGATCCCTCGTGTAACTACAGTGAAGTTGGTGGTTGTGCTGTGGTGTTCACAGATAGGCATGTCGCAGCGGGAAGTGAGTTAACTATCTGCTACCATCCCGATGAAGATGTATTGCACAAACTCTGGGGATTTTGAGATGAGTTTTGAGATTACATGCAAGTTAAAATAGACTCCTCTCGTGCTCTACAACTTAGTTTATGAAAGTATTATATATACAAACTTCTAACAAACAATCCCAAATTCACTGCCTCCATGCACTTATGAAACGTCCTATGCTCTTTCCTTAAACCAACATTGAGTCAACTACAAGACTCTAAACAAAGCAATTGAAATCGAGACAAACAAACAAGATATACCCTTAGCCATGCTCGATGAATTATCCTCGGTACCAGTAGCAGAAGAGGGATCTACTTCGTTTTCAGTGAACTCGAGTCCAGGATTGTCTACGGAAGGATTGACAATACCAGTATCAGTATCACTAGCGCCGGCAAGAGGCATATCGTCTAGAGGAGGAGGTACTTGTGTGGCTGCAGACTCTGGCTCGGAAGCAGGGAATGCATCTTCAATATTGATATCATCAAAAGTATTGGATGTATCCTCGTCCTCAGTAGACGGTGGTGGCGGTCCACAAATACCCTCACAAGAACCAGCTGGGGGCATTTCATTGCCGTTTTCATCCATGCTTATGGCACTCGTGCAAGAACTTTCACTTAATGTACCAGTACAACATTTCAATGAAAGGTCTTCGATGTCATTCTGCTCATCGGTGCCCTCAATGTACAAGCTCATGTTCACAATGCCTCCATCTTCAACACACTCTTCTGATACTTCATCGATGGAGACGACGTCTGACTCGATAGGCTCGGTCTCTCCCCCAACATCACCTTCCACTTCCGTATCAGTTGAATCTTCCGTCCATGGGTCACTGCTCTCATTCATATCCATCGACATGCTCATACCACTTCCTCCAACACCGAGGAAGGGATCATAAACCTCCTCGTCGTCAAGTACTACTGCCTTGTAGCCGAAGTCAAGTGGAAACGACATTCTCTTCTCGTGATAACTAGGCCAATTCCAAGTACCCTTGGCGAATAAGAATATGTTCTCGCCATTCTCTGCAATAGGAATTTCACTCTCATCGTCTTCAACTAGCAGCTTTGTAAAACTCATGACAGTCAATCCAGCATCCACATCTTGTGTAATACTTGAATCAATCAAAGTCTGCTTACTGTCTTCCATAACTTTAATGCGAGGATCGCCGCCATTTAGATCATACTTCTTTACATCTCCATCTTCTGCTAATCCCGAATCACTTGGTAATCCAATCACAGCTTGGCTACCAGTCATTTTCCCATCAGTTGATATACCAAATCCTATCCATCCTTGATCACTCTGTACCTCAAGTCGAGCACATAAAATACCATTGTTAGCCGAGCTTGGATTGGAGGGTACTATTGCATAATACATTACTGTTTTATCATCGAGAGTATTTGCATTTGTCAATTCTTCAGGGCAAGATAAACTGTCGGGGGATATACCAGCTTCTCCTTGGAGATCTTCTTCTTCATCGTTTTCTTCTTCATATATCATCGAACTATTATCGTTTTCTTCTTCAGGTTTCACTGGCATACTACTAATAATGTCTGGCTGTTCATCTGGCAAATAAATCACTTCTGGGGTAGACACACTAGTAGTTGAGGCCATACTATCTTCAATACTCGATGATCCATCAAGAGTCAAATCATTATCTCCCTCAACAACAGTGATTGTAGGTCCAGCCCCCAATTCTGGATTGATATTGATACTCTGTGATAGACTAACCACTGTGCCGCCCATGTCAAGATATGCCTCTTCTTCATCTTGCATGAAGTCTTCTCCCATCTGTAGTATACGCTTTGATATACCATGAGGTATAGATTTGGCCTTGGCACTTTTATATACTTTAGGTTTCGTAAACGCTTTGCGTCTGATATTGTTGATGCTCCTTCTGACGATCCGACGACAGTCGAGAAGAGTAGGGGGATAGTGATCTTCATTTCTCTCTTTTTGTTTCAATATGAGTATATATATTATGTATCTCTACAAGCAGTGGTGCGTCCTACTGCCATGCAATCTATCAATCATTAGTATGGTCGTCTTCTTGACACGATATGCTGTAGGCTCAACATAATTATATAGTCATACAAGTGGTTCATCGACGGTCATTATGGGCACAACTAAATCTCAGGCTTCTCAAAAATAATGACAATGTGACACAGGTAGGTATCCTTGTATTACATATTGCATATAGGAGTGTTGCAATCTGTATATAAAGTCCACAAGTATACTGCTTTGCTTTACTTCTCTATTAATAAAATGTAATATAGATAGGAGGTAAGATATTATGATATATGCCCCAGTATATTGTGAGGATACCCTATCAAACATTAGCGGTATCTTTTTTTCTTTTAGGATGATACGAGTGGATATAATATGTTATGCTTTATGCTTATCATTCGGAAGGTTTCCACTATCAACTGGATCAACTTGTATTTGCATAAAGTAGTAATTGGATTAGTAAAGATAAGACTCAAGTATTGGTATTTATATCGAGAAGGAGAAGTAAAAGCGTTTCATCAATCCGGTCTTCTCATCGGTTCATATTTTGGGAATCATTTCTATGAGTTTATACATATCACATGTACAGGTACGAGTAAGATTGAAAGCAGGAAGCCTGCATTAGTGTCAAAACAAAGATTGCACACATAACAAAGCAACGCGAACGTGTTTATGTTGCAAAAACTATCTTATAAAATGGATAACATAATAACAAAGAGGAAACGAAATAAAAATGATGAAGAGCATATGCGAGGTCTCTGCGATAGCATTACTAGTTTACTGTGGAAGAGTAGAGTCTACAATATCAACACATCTTAGGGGAAGAGATCTACATAAAGATATTGTGGTAAGATACAAAGATCATCCCCAACCAGAGCCAGAGGATGAAGATGTTTGCATTGATCTTGGCCGGAAGTATGGGAAACATACATTCACTATTCCCAAAGAAGATGTTAGTTTGTTCAAATCTATGGGAGCAACAAACGGTGTATGTGATCGTGGTACTCAAAGAGTACTTAGCAAACGGCAGCAGAGCATGAGAGCATATTGTATCGATGATGAGGATATTACTTTGTACGCTCCTAGAGCTGCTAGTAGATTGCTCGCTAGAAACGGTATCAGGAGAAGAGCATGCAGTAATAGAGGAAGTATCGAGGTTATTGAAATGAATTTGAGAGAAGTTGACGGCAGAAACATGGTAGTAGGGAACAAGTGGAAGTTAGTAGAGGCTGATGGACTTGGACCGCCGCTTGAAACTCATCCTATCACGTTGACCTTTGATGAGACAAGCGTATTTGGGAGAACTGGATGTAACAATGCAAAGTCCAATCTTTCATTGTTCACTGATAGTCAACTTCGTATTGGCAGAATGGCGACAACAAGAATGTTTTGTCGCCATTCTGAAGTAATGAATCGAGAAAACTCATTCATTCGATTAATGAGCAATGCATTCTTCTACGAAGTGAATGATAGCGAGGCAGATGATGATATTGAATTACTCTTGTATGAAGTAGTACTTGATGAAGATTGGGAAGAAGTAAAGGGAGATTTGGTGGCTCGCTTCAGTAGAGTATTGGAATGAAATTGGAGTGGCTAGAAGATTCATTGTATGCAACATGTATTGCTTCCCCCCAATATTAATATGTTTGATATTTGCATAGGACTTGCTTTAAAACTTATGTTCTTACTTGTTTGTCCAATCTATTACAACACTTTTATATACACTGACATCAATCTATACAAACTCAGTAATGGCCTGTTCAATATCTTTCTTCTGTTTATCTTCATACTGGTAATTGTTGAAGAACTTTGCCCAATACTGTAGAGAATGAAAGATTAGTATACAGGTATACCTTACAATTCATAAATACAAAAGCAAATGCAAACTCATCACAAATACATACCTTGATCATATCATCTCCCTCTTCTTCGACACCATTGCAAACTTTCAATATTGCTTTACAATTCTTTACAACATCTTCTTCATCTTTCAATAATCTCAATATCTTGATTCCATTAGTAGCAGTCTTTCTTGCACATTCTTTCAACTCATCATCTTGATGTATACTAGACATAGCCGTAGGCATGATAACGTTCATACAGGCTAGTGGTATCATTACTTCCATATCGGAACTTTTCACTGCATCTGCTAATACTTTGGGTACTTCTTCAGTTGTTAATGATTCCGGAGATGTCAAATATGTAGCAAAGAATCCCCTAATACCATCTGAATGATTTAATTGACGAGATAGTAATTGTAACAGATCATCATCTGACATTATTTGTTCATCATCATCTTGTGGATGTATAAGTGGGATGAGCTGAGAAGCATGGCCCAATTGTTTCATGAAGTCGTCAGTAGAAACCTATATAAATGGAGAGCATATATATGTGAGATTATTTCAATATGAATACAGTTCAATATGAATACAGTTCAATATGAATATAGTTCATATAAGAACATTACTATACTTACATCATCAACTGTAGGAAGAGCATTTAGATTTGAAGAAAGATATGATTTGGCAATCGTCGTCCTCGACCTTGGGGTAGTGAATGCAGAGGCATGACGGGAAGTTGACAATATTGCTAAGTAGATGAGTTTCATCTTGTGAGATAAATTAGTAATATAATGTATATCAAAGCTTTGGCTTCTATTACTAAGTCAATCTCTGCCGCCGCTCCGTGATAGTAAAGATTATATCGATTTATTGGAGTATTGCAATCTTCACAATACAGCAACTAACTAACTAAACTTACTACTACTGAGTCAATGATATGATACAAGCGCCGCAGATGAGAAATGACCGTTTCATCTCCATTTCCGCTAAGTCATTATTTACTCAGTCTCTACTACCATACTATCTTTACTCATATCTAGCATTCATCTACTAACCAATGGGTCAGGCAGTATCAAAAGCTACTAGCGCTGTTAAGCGTGCGGCCGCTACTACAACTCGATTATCTCAACAGCAGCAATCGCAGCGTACTAGATCGGCCGCCGAAGCTGAATGGAAAAAATCATCTGCAGCAACAACATCAACTCCTCACAACCACTCATCTCAGGAATATACACCTACAGGTCAACCTTCTACACCAATATCGTCTACAGCAAACACTAATGATAATATAGATACATCACAAATGGAAATGCCACCAGATTTAATCAAATTCCTAAACGATGCCGGACCACTGCAACGCACTCTCGATAAAGATCGTACATCATCCAAGGTATATGATTCCCTCCTATCAAATGAAAATGAACGTCAAGAACAGGCTAAACAAGCTAATACACGTGTTCGTAAGAAGATGCCTATAATATCAGCAGTTACAGATACTACTAATGGAGATGATGGTACAATGGTAGAACGATCAACAAACTTTTCAACAACAGATCGCACTTCTCGAATATTAGATGAAACAACAAGATTTGGTGTAACACGTGAGGATTTATATAGTATTAATGAAAAGTTAAAGGGTGTTACTAATGTTGATTCTAAAGAATGGAAGAAGATGATTCAAGATGAGTATAAGAGTATTACTGCAAAGGATGATGATTCAAGTAGTACTGAATCAAAGAGTGATGATCAACTTAAAGATTTGATGCCATTTGAAAATTGCATGAGATATATTGGTGTACCTGTTATTATGAAAGATAATGAGGGAGACATAATAGGTGTCTGGCCATCTACCGTTGAGTCGGTGAAACATTCGTCAGGTTTGAAAGTTGTGCCTTCAATGAATGTTGATTTTATTTATAAGAATGAGGTATAGGGTTGTAAATGGTAGTAAAGTACACAGTTACAGTTAGTTGAGATATGCGTCAAGTTGTACCCGAATGAATGTTGGATTTATAGGCAGCAGTGTTAGGTGTAAGGTAATTGATTTTTTGTGGCACTGACGTTTCAAGACAAATATTAATTTACAGTTAGTTGGGTATGTGTTTGATGCTTCCAAACTCAACACATCCCGAGTGCAAAAACATAAAAAGCTATAGCTCATCATCAATAAATACGGAATGAAACTTGAGGTTTCTTGACAGTCTTGAGCTGAGCAAAAGGGTTGTAACTGAACTGCTCATCCTCGGGAGCTCCAGCGGCATCTGTACAATAGTGCCCATCAAACGCTTTGTCATCATAACCGTCATCTTCATAAAAGATTTTATTATGCTCTGCATGATTGTCTTCTTGACCCATCATGTAATTGCCCTGACAAGACGATTCTGTTGCAGCTGGCTTCTTCTTCATCACGGTTTGCAATTGGTTGAAAGGATTATGCTCAATGAAATCATTTGTGATGTGTTCAATATCATCACATTGATCATCATGACTAGTTTGATAGCCGTAATGACTTCTAGTAGAGCCATAATGAGACATATTAGAGCTGTACTCTTCATGTTGGTCGGCTGTGGTATCATCGTGGAGGCTTTGTAGCTCGGCAAATAAGTTGTACTCCTCTTCAACAATGTTTTCATGGTCATCCTTGAACGCAACAGTCCGTGGTTCATCCTCATAAGATTGGGGAAGTTCTTCATGATGAGGATACGACGAAGCAACTTGGTTGTGGTATCCATTCTCTTCATATGATGCAGTGCCACTTCTGTCATACTCTTGCTGCCAGATGTTGCTAGAAGAAAAGTCGTGACTTGAACGTACTGATCTTTCTTCATACTCCTGATCATCACAAGTATCATGGTTAGACTGCTGATAGACATCGTGATATGGATCATCATTTACATCAAGCTGGTTGTGCACTGAAAAGTCAGGCAATACGTCATAATGTTGGTGATGAGTGTTAGTGGGGGCATCTCTTTCAACGTCTTGATAAGTGGTATCATGAATGGGTGCATGAAAATAGGTGTCTTGACTTTCATGAAACTCTCCTTCACTGACGCCTTGAGTCACTTCCTCCTTCTGAAAACGGCTAACACCTTGAGTCACTTCCTCCTCCTCTACTGTTGTCACTTCTTCTGTTGGGGCTTGATTCTGCATCAACACGGGTCGCTGGATCTTTGCACACTTCTCCCAAATCTTCTGTACATATTTGGATGATTTTGTGCCATCAAGCTCTTGTTTCTTACGCTTGCGTGATATTGGCTTGAATGCTCTCCCTACCAATCGAGAAGCATACTCGTTAAAGTGTATAGGTATATCTCTATGATGAGCTGGTGGGACATAATTTGACTTGGATTTGGTCAAAGAAGTAGACGATTCATCGTTACCAACATAAATCTCTGGAACTGGTGGTGGTTGAGATTGCTGCTCGACTGTATCATCCTTTGAGCCTTGTCTCTTATTTTGAGGAAAGAAACTAAACATGTCTCGTTTGGATGATGCATTATTCTCCTTTCCGTCATGTGGCGGCTGACTTGGTTGTTGACGATGTCTACTGTTTTGAGAATCATCCTTGGAACCATAGATGAGAGAATGCCAAACATTTGTCTTTTCCTTATTGGAAGCACCAAGTCGGTTTCGTCCACCACCATTGGCAACAACATTCGAAGAAGATCGACGGTGATGAATCTCCAAATCATTCACAGCATTAGATTGGTGTGTAGGTTGTTGTTGCTTAAAGGCTTCACTCCATGGAATCTTCAACGATGGGTGATATGAACCGTCAGCAATCTTGCTAGCGATACTTGGTTCGATATATTCGCCCAAGAAGGGCCATACTTCATTCGGATCAGTCCTATGATTTGAGCCAGCAATTGGATAAAGAGTTTCAATTTGCTGCTTTTCTGGACAGAATACTCGTTGATGACGAAAGGTACGAAAGGCAATAAAGAACGACTCCTCAAAGTCCAATGGCATTCGTCCGGCAGCACGCAATGCACTAAAGATCTTGGACGGAGTCCGATGGATTCGGACAAGCTTGTGAGCAAGTTTGATCCCGATACCAGGTACACCTTTGCAATAATCACATCCCGATGTAATGCATACGAAGACAAACATATCATGTGTAAAGTTGCGGAAGGAAGGATTAACACAAGAACCTAAATCTTTCATGAGTTGAATCTCTTGTCCTTGAAGGGTATTCCAATCAATCTTGAAACATACTCGAGGGCAGCCATACACAAGCATGTCGGAGTCTTCAGTAATGACCAAGTCAACTACATTTGTATGTGCAAGTCTAGCCATCTGAGCATCTGCCTCATAGGGTGCGACAATGAAGTTAATACCCAGATCTTTACAAGCCTTGATCAACATGTATCGCATCTTGTGAGTAACAGAACATGACGAGGCATAGAACCTACGTGCAGCTCGACTGTCTTTTGCTTGTTCAGCGGCCAAGGCCTTCTCGAAGTTCTTCTCTCGCTCGTCACGGCGATGAGCATTCTCTTCTTTCTTACTTGGAAGAGAGTCTCCATCAATCACGAGTATAACAGACATCCCCATCTTCTGTAGGATATCTACCTTCCCAGTTGTGTAGTTGATGCATTTCAATTCAACTTGCGTTGGTTTATTCTCCTCTAGGCTACGCTGTTGCTTGGCAAGCGCTTTCACATCACATGCAAACACGCCCTTGTGAAGCCATGACATTGCATCAACACAGACTGATAAGCCGCGGTATTTTTCAAGTGATACTGATTTAGTTATAGATTGGAGCGTGGGTAACAATCCAGATACCCCCATGATGTAGTAGTATACTCAAGAGCACAGTATACTGTTTAACTTCTTTTTTGTCGGTGGCTTGAAAAAAAAAAAATGGACACAAGATGTGAGCAAAACGTTTTGTGGCTGGTTCTAGATTACAACAAGTGTAGTAACAAGTGTAGTATGATGCTAACAATTGGCTGTTGGTCAATCAATTGTCTTTGGCTTGGCAGTGGGGTATACTCTTTGTTTATCGGATATAGTGGATATACAAAATCGTCTTGACGATTTAGCCTGATTTTTGCAAAAAAAAAAAAGTAGCCGACTCGACTCAAACACCTTTGCAATGTATCCTATCCGTAGAAAAGAGCAATATATGCATGGATAGTGTTCAAAGTACCATATGTATAATATCCCTATAATTTAAGTTTAATACAACCTCCAGACGCTACTACATATAGATAAAACATTCAAACACAACTAACTGAGTATTTTGGAGCACTATCCAAGCACTTGCCATACAATTGAGCACATGGATAGCTAAACATGGATGTATCCTTTGTTGTTGCGCCCATATCATCCAAGAGTTCATCAAAGTGTAAATGATGAAAGGGAGCGATGCAATTTCCAGAGTACACTGAAGCAGCAGGGTAAACTTCTCGCTTCCATTTCAACATGCGATCAATCTCTTGACCCATTTCTCCATGTGTCTTTTGATTCGCAAGTTGATTATCGACATATCTTACAAGCCAATTAGCAATGAGTTCAGATGAGAGTACAGTGCAAAATGATGAATTGAATCCACAAAATCCCAAGTTGGGGATGTTCGGGTTCACTGCAAATCGATAAAGACGAAACAAGCCGTCTTTCTGATCAATGAGCTCGTCCTTGACATGATCAGGAAGGAAGGGTAAATCCAATGTCCATCCGGTAGCTTGAATGACAACATCAGCCTTGATTGTAGTACCGTTGTTCAATAACAAGTTCTTATTGGATTGATAACACTTGACTGTACTATTGATGGGTACAATATCGCCACTGTCAATAGATTCGATTAGTCCTTCAGTAACAATGGGTATCTCACAACTGACAGAGTTTTGTATCCTTGTAGTTGGCATCATGTTATACTTCTTGAGGCCCAGCTGAACAATGAGAAGAAGCTCCAACATGATAAAGTTTACATATACCAATGGCATGGTGATATACCAAAGTAGAAGAGAAAGTGTTGACGACACTTTCCATGAAGTAAACTGAATCTCTTGGGCTCTCATGTAAAGCACATGCTTGAAGTTGATGTATCCACCGATAAACCTTGGTACTCTCCAGACATTTCTACGCATTACCAATGTCACTTGATTAGCTCCTCGTTCCATGGCAGCGTGGACGGCCACATCTGTGGCCGATTTAGAGCCTCCTATTACAACTACGTCCTTTCCTTTCAACTCATCATCTGAGATATCCTTGTATTCAGACGAGTGCTTGATGATTCCGCCCATCTTGAGAAAGTCATCTTGACCAGGATTTCTCAGCAGTGGCGTGATCTATTTCTCATCAAGCGCAGTCGGGAAAAATTGGTCTGAAATAGAAAGTAAGTTGTCAGCCAACAGAACTGAGCTACAGAATGCAACATACATCAACTTTTTTGGTGTTGCTACAAAGAAGGGAACATTGACCTATTTTCCTCTTGTGAGAGTTTACTTTATGTATCATTATAAAATACGACAAATATCTTTGCCTTTTGCATAGATAATTTCACCACTAGCTTCATCTTGAACCCTAACCCTTGCGGCTTGTCTTCCTCTTCTTTGTGCCATCCTTCTCGCCAGTCTTGGACTCTGCTTTCCTCTTCTTTCCTGTAGCCTTCTTCTTGTTCTTCTTCTTTTCTGTCATATCCAACAGAGGCAATGAATCATACTGGTCTTGTGCAGAACGGCCTTTTTCATCCTTCTCAAGTATAACGATATAGCGTACCCTTTCTGGATGAGGCTTTTCTTTACCTCTTCCTCCATCTTTGAAATAAGCGTCATCACGAAATCCAACCACGGGCTTCTTATTCTTCTTCTGCCAATCCATCTCCTTCAAGATTGCAGCATCATTCAAGCGTACTCTTGGTTTCTTCGCACCTGCTTTAAATGTTGGTTGATGTCCTTCTGGGTTGTGCTCAGTTTCAGGTCCACATACATATGTTTGTGATCCGAAGGAATGTCGTATTCCATCAGGATTATTCTTTTCGTTGTAAAGAACATCAGCAATATTTCGTGCTTTCGCAAAAGGAGGCAATATATTGCCTTCCTCATCAGCTTTAGAAATCACATAAAGCGAATCAGTTGCATCAACAGCCTTCCTCCTCGTACCAGCTTCTGCATGATCTTCCTTCCCATCATTCAATATCTTCTGTCTCTTTTTATTAGACAGGGAGATCTTCTCCTTGCCAGTAGACATCTTCAAAGTAAATATACGCTCGGGTTTATCGATTGTGCCTTTATTTCCAACCCCGAGACCATTTGGACCAGCATTCTTGATATCTTGAACAGAGGCATGAATATCTTGTCCTCTATTATCATCATTCCAGTCCACTATTAGACCCTCTCCAATATGTACTGTATTCGATTATCATAATAAATTGCCACTGTTCGTACGGTTTAATGGTTCAGGAACTAACACTTTCACACTGTTAACATGGTTTTCACATTGTTTTGTATAATTGCCACATAATTACCAATCATCTACTATCACGATGTTTACACTTTTACCGCCAATCTTTATTCAGTTGATATTTGTTTTATTGTTTTGTGTATTAGTCTTCTGTATTGATACTTTATCATTAATTCAACCATTAATATATCAATAAGCAAATATCACTTTTTCTTTTTTAATCCCATCATTAGTGAATATCACTTTATTTAATGTTGATCACAATACTTTCACTACTGCCCTATTTTATCTGATGCAGTTGGCAAATGAGATGGAGATAGGCAACTGAATATGGTTACAGAAACCTTGAGATATGATAAAGGTATACATAGATTAGCGACTTTTTCAGTGTATGTTATCAATTAAGTTAAGCATACATATCTGTACTACTGCAACGAACAATTTAGTTGAGTTGTGTTCTATGTATTGATTATTAATCGCTACCGCGGGTGCCTCTCGGCGAGCTCTGCGAGGCTCTTTTGCAGACGGCAAGTACCCTATTATTACATCGTGTTATCTGTTGTTTAATTTGCAATCGATTGTAGTGGTGGCTGTTGCCTGGCTGTACTGAATGTTATTGTCTATCGTACATACGAGGTTGATTGGTGGCTGGAAAGGATACCATATCTTTTTTTTTTGACAAAAAGCATTGTTATCCATAGCAGTAGTAGCCTATCTAACCTTAGGTGGTAATCTCTGTGGTATAATCTGGGATATTATTAAGGATATACAATGTCTTTGGGTTTGTGAATGTGCCACTACATACACAAACATAGTCAAATTCCATTGAATATGCTTCTGATTCGTTATCTGATTTGATTTGCAATACCCAACCAATGTTATTTCCCTTTGTCTCGTCAAACCTTTCCTCCATTGATAAGACTGTCGATCCGAAACGAATGTGTTGCATCAAATTGTGCTTCTCGGCATATGATTGTAGATAGTTCTGTGTGATTATGTGTGTATCATTGAGCATATCATGTGAGATGTGAGATATCATGTGAGCATATCATGTGAGCATAGATAGATGTTGACATATGATATGAACAACAAAGGATATCATTCAATACACATACATACATAATAAACGAAACTTACAACAACATCCTGACCACTTGGCCACTCTTGACAATTCTCTGGAAACCCCATATCAGTGAAACGATACAAATCCTTCGGACTTTGTGTCTCAATGCCGGGGTAACTACGGCTAGAATGCCATACGCCACCGATGGATGGTAATCGTTCAAATATAACAACATCATGTCCTTGTGATGAGAATGCTTTGGCTGCCGCTAGTCCTGATACTCCTGATCCTATAATGCCTACAAGTTTTTGTGGAAGTGGAGTGATATTAATATCATCATCGTCGTTAATTAGGTGATCGGTGGTAGTATCATCGTCGTCCGATGTTGGAGGTGATGATGATGATATGGAGAGTGTACTTGAACGTCTACCTGGAACGGTACCAGTAGAACTACGTCTTCTTCGTAACATTGTGTGTGGATGATGTTAATTAAGTTGTGTGTAAGTAATAGGCCTATCTTGATTTGTTTATTGCAATGGAGTAACTCTGTAGATCGAGTTTATCTTTGTCTGTTTCGTCGTGTTTGGTGTCCCCGAAAGTGTGATATTATATTGCAACTATAGCACTGTTATATATGTTGTATATGTTGTATATATTGATCATAGAAGGTTTCAAGAGAGGAGTATTATATTATAATATTATGTACTATGTATCGTAGGGTTAGGTCAATACGTAGACCCATCATAAACTAGACCTTGCCAATATAAATGACATACTGCGTGAAGAGTGAAGATATCATAATAATATTATCCAAGCTGGTATAAACTTTATATATCTTCTATCAACTAAATAATGAATTTTACATCAGGATTAAATATTAACGGAAGAAGAGGATTAACGGGAAGTAATACGTGCAGTGCCACTCATGATAATAATTCATGTACAGAATCTCCTCGTAGTACTGCTGCTGCACCCATTCAATCAGATCAGTATACTGTTGGAAATGGCACACCCGACGATATTGCCAAATATTATACCAATGCACCACCTGTACATTATACTCTGCATCTTGATGGTACAGCCAATGATATTGCCAACTATAAACTTGGTACTACGGCGCCAGTTTTTTATGACGCCGTCCGCATGTGAGTATATTGTTTAATTTTAATTTATTTTAATGTGATGTCCACCACTCATATTGTATAAAAACTTATAATATAACACTTTACACAGCGGATTGGAAGGATTAGAAAGAGATGTTCATCGATTAGATCCATTTCTATTACACCAGGATATTGTTGAAGAAATAAGAAAACGTAACATTCAAAGATTGGCATTCAATGAATTATCAACCCTTGACAAAACATATCCAAGTGGTGATTTGGTTGATCCAACATTACAAATCAACAATAATACTCATTATGAAGAGGTAGTACCACTACGGGGCGGAAATAATACCCAAACTCATCAGGCGGCTGCACCACAACAATATAATCAAGTTGCTGACAATACAAATACTATACGGTTGATTGGTATTATTAATGATAGGGTAGAAGAAAAACGTATTTTGTATAATGAAGCTTTTGTTAGAAGAGATTACTTAGCGGCAGCTCGACATCAGGATGGGATTAACATGTTGGAAAAGGAAAAAAGTAGATTGGAGGCCATTATCAATAATAATAATAAGAATGCATCAGCTGCTGAGGTGCAACAACCAAAGCCAGCCAATAAACGACGCTCACGGAAGAAGAAACTGGTAGAAGTAGATCTAGAAGCAGAACGTCAAGAGGTTGAACTACGAGCTAAGATTAAGGCTAGTTTACATTCCCAACATGTTAGGAGGGAAGTAGTAGAAGAAGAGGAGGCTAAGTCGGCGGCTACTACTACTGAGCGTAGATCAGATCTACAGCTACAACAACTAATGAATGAACAACGAATGGCTAATGAGATAAGGAAACGGCGTCCATTAACATCCAAGAAGTCAACTTACACTTATCAGAACACAAAGGGATACGTAGATCATATTGGAAGTTCTCTCAGTTAGATGACTGACAATTCTAGCCTTAGTTGCGAACTACCTACGACATGGGGTCATCAAAAGCTTAGCTAGCTTGTATATAAGTAGTGAATATTCACCTTTTATGTATTATGTATCTGATTGCAGTATGAGCTTGTCTACACATTTGCTCAGTGTGTTCACATTCAAAAGTGCGTGTTTTGTCAATGGTATCATCAACCCGTCAATTGCAACGCCCCAACAGAATGGATATGAACTGGAATCGATATCTTTGACTACATCTTGGACTGATATATGTTTATATCTTTGTGAAAAATGAGTAAGTATACAACATTGTACATTCATGTGGTTGGCTATATCTAAGGCCTCGGTTGTTGTTGAGTGTCGTTTTCGAGCTGCTTCCGCTTGACCTTGATTATCATGTAGGAATGTCCCTTCATGTAGCAATAGATTGATAGGATATGGAGATAAATACAATTGGCACTTCTTTGCAAATTGTATTGATGGTCTTGTATCACCACTAAAGCATAGTGTAAATCTTGATGTGTCTGTAGATTGTATATGATTATGAGTATGTTTTGTAGGAACATTTAATGTCAATACTAACCCAAATGCTTCCCGACAGTGCTCAACTTCTACATTTTGGAGAGCTTGAAAGGGACTATACTGAGGCTTTTGTTCTTGTTGTATCTGCCCGCTTTGTCTGGGCAGCTTATACTCTGTAACAAGTGAGATTAAATGTCTTGCAAATGGAGAGTACTGTATTTCCCTGTGTGTAACTCCTACATAAAACTGCCTGTATGAACTTCTAATACTACTTCTTGTTGTTGTTGTTTTGTTGAGCATAATATTCAAGTACTTGAGCACCTTTGATGGAGCGATGACTAACAATTTGTTTGGTTCTTGATGGTTTATACGGTTGCACTTTTGCTTGGCATTGATGATTGCTTGTACTACGATTGGCAAATCTCCATAATGATCCAAGTGTGCATGTGAAATCCAAATGAAACTAACGTGGCTTAAATGCTTTTCAAGAGACGTCAGCGTTGATGTATCTTTGTTGCTGGTGCCATGAAGAGATGGTAAATGACGAAGTAGGCTTGTTAGTGTACCCTCACCACATTCCAATATGCCCCCCAGGACTAACGATGATGTTCCATCGTCCAATACAGTTGGTAGCAAGATACCATATGCACTGCTTCCTCTCAATGGAGATGGAGTAGCACATCCCGTGCCTAATATCAGTATATGAGGTGAGGATACATCAATGGCATCGTGAGTAGGCATCTTGATATCCTCCTTCTTGCTAGGTTGAGATTCGTCTGAATCACTGTCATCCAAGTCAATCTCATTTCCATCAGTATTACAACTAACAGTTGCAATATCACATTTGCCGCAGAAACATTGTCCGCCATAGAATGAGCGATTTACAGATTGAACCATGCTTTCATGATCAACTCTAGCCATAGAATCTTTGGCCTCATCATTCTGAGTTGATGTTGAGCTATCTTTATAGCATCGATTGTTGACACTCTCGACTCGAGAAAGGAATGAAAATGGTTGTTTTGTATCACTTTTGCTCCGTCCATTTAGTATAATTGATGTACATGATCTCAATCCATATGCTAATGTAGTATATTGATTTCGATCATGGTCGTCTTGTCTTACACTTGAATGATTTGAAGCAAGTGGGAATGCAAATGGTAGGGAGTCGTTCAGTAGCTTTGATCTTTGTTGCGCCCGAACGAGTATCCCTTCATCAATACTATTATGATTGGGAGTTGTAATTAAATGATGTTTTGTAACCTTATTGATCCATGATGGTACCTCAATTTCATGTTCTGGAACTTTCTTCAAGCTTTTATTATCTGTTGCGCATTCTGTTCGTTGGCGTTTACTATATGGCTCTTTGAGGATATCCCCTGCTTCTTTATCACTACTAGCTTTAGATATCGGTGGATCAAGGTGCAGTATAAAGTCTAATAATGTAGAGTCTTTCCGATTAGATACAATCTCTTGTGGGAGATTACGAAGTGTCTGTAAAGCATTCTGTCGTTGTGATGGATCTCTTGGTATGATTGCAAAAGAATAGCTACCTCCTTCTCCGCTCCCATACTTGGTCTTTTGTGGAAGCAGCATGACAATATATATTATTGAATAGCCCTCGGTTGAAGATGATAGGTTGTTGTTATCGCCTCCAGCTTCTTCCTCTTCACTCTCTTCATCGCTAGAATCTTCATCAGATGATGACGATGCTGAGTCTTCATTGACTTCTCCTCTATTTGAAGAAACATTTATACTTTCAGATGAATTATGGTGAACACTCTGTCCCCATATCTTGATATATGAATCAACATATACCTCAAACCAAATACCATTCTCAGTTGGCACTTCACATATACGAATAGACGGTCGTCTCCTGACATTACCAAACATTGTATCTAATATACCATCAATTGTACTACCAATACCTCTTGGACCTATTATTGATATATCACCATATCCACCAGAAGATTGAGGTATGTTGTCGTCAATCTCGGGTGCAGAATCAGAAGAATCCCCTTTGATTGTGTTTTGTTTAGATGTTGTAGAAGGTTGAGCTACTTTATACCCGGATTGTATCAGACTTAGAAATAAGGATGGCAAACCACTCAAACTTGCATTTCTCATGCTATTCTTATATATCACATCATTATTATTATCATTGTCATTATCAAAAGGAGACAAACTAATCAATGAAGGAATTAGTATCGCCTTAAAGGCACCTCCTTGCAATAATTTATATGATTGATCAGCAGATATGCGGCCCGTTAATGATGGTATACCAGTTAGATTATATCGGGCAATTATTGTCCCTTCGTCTGTATCATTATCTATAGATTGTTCGGAGTTATTGTGTTGTTCATAATAGATGTAATCCATATCAACTCCTGTGTCAGTTTGATCATTATTTTTATTTGCAATGTTGATGTGTTCTTTGGTAGTAGTACTATCGTTGTATCGACGTATGGTGAGAAATAATACAGGTTCGGTTAGTTCACTTCCATCGGTGAGTACCTCTATTGATGCCCTCCATACCATAGTCACCAATGATCATTATAAGTTTGTAGAGATTGTGATGTGTGATTAAAAGGCAGGGGTATCTTCTTCGGGTATCTTGAAAAGTAAGTCGCAGTTATCATCTTTATGGAGCATGTCTCTCAAGTGTGGTATCTCACACTATTCCGATGAATGATCTGTTTGATAGACTACTGTTATCAATGTTTGGCATAAGTTCTGCATAGATAGGGGAGCACTGGAGTTGTGTACATACATTCGATTGATGTTTTGATGGAGTGAGTATCTTTTGAGACAACACACGTTCATGCCTCGCACTACATCATTACATGGAAAAGATTTGTTTCAACAATTCAAGCAACCCCCCTATCTCACACTATTTCATTACTATATAAACAACATGAAAATCTCCTCATTAGCATCAGCGATGGTCATCGTGGCGGTGACGGCATCAGTAGTGCAAGTTGCAACAGCATGTAGTGAAGACTGTAAAAACTACATGAATACACCAAATACTGAATATGAGTGCGCTTACATTCACCCAGATTGTAGTGCTTTTCATGTTGGTAGTAGCGCAAGGGATGACTTTCCAGTGTATTATAGTGGTATCCCTTTGACTTATGGAGATGGATATTATTGCAATGACGGTGTTGTTCCAGATATTAATAATCTTGAGTAAGTACGGGCAGAGAAACGGGATTCTAATGACTGTTGTTGATTACTAAACTTACAACTTACTTAACCTATATAATGTTGATATCTTTCTTTTAAAGTGCCGCCTGTATCTATGTGGGATGTGGATACAATGGGAATGGCTGTGACAGTGATGGTAAATGTGTACATTATGATGATAATGACGGTGTTTGGAAATGCGGCCCTCCTAGTGCAGAGAGTGAAAAGGGAGAAGAGAAGAAAATGATCCGTGGAGAGATTGTCACTAAAAAAGAGTGAACCGTGGTATGAAATAAAAGAAAGGATCAGAGCTTCATTAAAGTAATGAGATTGTAAAGTAACCTCTCTCTTGCATTTTGTTGGCTCTTTAAGTTTGTCTTGATCACCTTTCATCATCATCCTTGTCTGTATAAGTAGATAACTTCACCTCTTTTAATAAATCATCAATCCCTTCAATATACTCTCCTTTCATTGCCCTCTCAGTTCCCTCTCTTCCCCATCGTTCATTCATACTTTCTAATAACTTTATATTTCTACTCCATACTTTACTAGCATCACCTCCCAACTTTTCTACCGCATTTGTAACTTCATTCTCTCTTAAAATGTGGAACATGGGATATGGAGATCGGTTAGTAAAATTGTCAATGCCATTTGATCCACTGCCGTCAAACTCAAACTGCGGGTGAAATGGCGCGATTTGTACTAGTCCGTGTAAATCATGTTCATCCATTACATCTTCTTCTATTAATTGTATTAATGACATGTATCTATGAAAATCATCAGGATAGAACTCTGGAGCTACCACTACTGTTGTTCCATCATGTTGATCATCCGATCTTGATATCAATTCATATACCACGGCTGCGGCAACATATTCATCATCATTACCACGAACAACTGATACTTTTAATTTATTCTCTTGTAATGGTTGGTTTGCAAATGGACATAAATTATATCCTATTACTACCTTTTTAATCCAATTTAAACTTGTTGTTTTGATATCTTCATTTGATGGTTGATAGTTGTAATCATCTGGTTCTTCTTCTTCATATTCATCATCTATATTATTAGTATCATGGGTATCATTACCTGTGTCGGTATTATCATCTACTTTACTCTTCGTCTGTGTATTCTTGAGGAACTGATTTTGAAATGACTTTGAACCAAAGCTTTGTACATGAATTTGTGATGGGTTATGAAATTTGTGCATATGATGTGCACTATTTTTGTAATGATTGCTAAACGCTGCCGCCGCTGATAAATAACTTGTATGACTGCCATGACGAGTCGTCTTTGACATAGATGCAGCATAGCATGTGAATAAGTGGCGTTTAGTATGCATCATAGTAGGGCAATCTCATCTAGAGTGGTGGTGATGGGAGATGAGTATGAGTTAGGAAAAAAAAATATCTTTTTGACATAAAGAAACGACGACTTCAACCGTAGACCCGCCCATAACTGTGAACTCTTTTATTCTCCCATAATACAGTGAACATACCGACTTACTACAATTATACTTACAACAATAACTTACTGGATTATATTGCAATACGAGTCGTACAACAACTTACTTAAAATTATATTGCAAATTGAATATAAGTACGTCAACATGTCAAGCAGTATCTCTACCCAAGACTTTACAGAGGATAAGGACGCAAAGAAGAAGTTAGTTATTGAAACAATTGCAAAAGAATCAATACCACATCTTGGTAACTCAACACTTGATGCAACTATTCTATCCGGTGGTATCACAAACTATGCCTACAAGGTATATGTCGCTGATGATCCCGACATTTGTGTATTTGCAAAACTAAGTTTTGAATATGCACTATGGTCTCCCGACACCCATCACGATTTACAACGTACCGTAAATGAATATGAGATGCAAAAGTTAATGAGTAATCATGTACCTGATTGTGTAGTAAAGCCATTGGTATGTTTAGATGTACAGCATAATGATCAAAAGGCAAAGTTGTTAATTACTGAATGGTCAAAAGCATCGGAGCAGTTTGGTAATCAATTTGCCGATGGTGCCGTTGATGAACGTATCGCTCCGAAATTGGCAGATACGCTTGCTAAGTTGCATAATATCAAGCACGACTTTGATGATGACTTTAATGAACAAGTAAAGCCTGCAATGGTTGGTTTATTACAGTTTGTCAAAAGTACTACCGGTGAAGTATGTTCAAAAGAAACTACAAAAGATCGTACCGAGGGATATTGTAAGGAAGTTGGAAAAGAAGCACTCCTAAAGATATTACAGGCAAATATTGATAATCTTGATCAACGTGATTGCCTTATACATTCTGATGCACATGTGTTTAATATCTTAGTGGAATCCAAGCCTTCCATCGCCGAACTTAAACAATTTGGTCCAGAGGGATTGATTGTGCTCTGTGATTGGGAAACGGCGATTGTGGGACCGATTGGTAAAGACATTGGAGGCGCAATTGCCGCTCCGGTTGGTTGTTTGGTGGGGCATATGTTAAATGGATATCGGGAAGAGAGTATTGATAAGTATATCACAACATTATTGGATGATTATACCTCTAAAATGATGGAAGCAGGGAAGACACAAGAAGAGATGGCTGTCATCTTCAGAAACATATTAGGGTGGTGTGGCATGGTTCAGTATGTGGTTTTCCATTTCCTCGGCGTTCAGCTTGATGCTTTTGGTGTCGAAGGGGATGAATTGCAGGCGTTTGTTCGGGATAGCATGGGTATCCTTGGCTTAAAGCTGATGAAGGTGGCATATGAGGATACAGATCAAGTCTATACAATGGATACGTTGAAGACCATCTTTAACAATCTAGTTGATCAAGAAGTTGCCTTGGCGGAGACAAACTTTGCTTCCCGAAAGAGAAAGATGCTCACGAGGAAGTCGTCACTATTGCGTATGCAAAATAGGCGTATCAGTGACGCTTCAACATTCTTATTATCTGTCAATAGCTTAGAGGGTATCGAGGAATCATTGTTAAATCTTTAGAATCTTTCGGTGTTATGTCGGTATATATTGTGGGGGTAAAAATGTCTTTTAATCCTTAAGCTTAATAAGAGACATCTTAAGTGTATAATATACCACTATTATCCTCTAATAGATGTATCCGTTCTGCATGGCTTGATGTTGTTTGATGTCTATCTCGTCTCAAATCTCCTTGTGTACCATTCATAAGCGCCCTAATTGAGTCTCCATTACTCTCGTGTCTTTCAAGATTAGTTTCTTCTAAAACCTCTCTTGGACGACGGCAGCTTCTTTTTTGGAACGTTTGTTTCAATAAGAGTAGCCCTGCCATGATCAACAGTATACCTGCAAATGATATTGTAAACCCATCCTTTCTATTCTCGTTTCCATCAATTGTTGACATCAATATCCCCTTTTGTATGAATCCAATCTTATACCTGAGTCGGTGAACGGAACTTTGTATTTCAGATGAAGCCTGTGCAATCATTGTGGATTTACCAGAGTATAGATTGTCGCTTTGGCTGTCCTCCTTCTCCCCACTATGATTACTTCCATACTCTCCGCCTGAATCTAGTTGTACGTCCTTAGTGAACATTCCTCCTAAAGCAACGCTAGGAGACCGTGCTATTCCGCATTCACCACGATGGCCCTTCTTTCCGCCTGTGCGTGCCACTCTGACATAACCGTTCTCACCCCAGCCACTTCCCCAACTGGAAGATGCGCGTTTCACGATTTATGAAGATGAAGAGAGATGAGAGTAACTTATGTTAGTGTATACGGTTTTAGATTTCATATTGAACACATAAATTCACATGACAAAACAATACTAACGCGGACTTTCCTGTTTCTACAAATCCAGTATCGCTGTACGCTTCCATCTTTTGATACTTCCTCGCCATATCCAACAATCAACATTGCTGTTTAAGAATGTGCCACAAATGAGATGCAATTATGAATAAAAAATAGATCAATTAAAGAATGGATGTACCACTTACCATGATCTGCTTGTGAAGTTTCACACTTTCCTTCTTTTCCTTTGGTGCTTGTGAAGACACCCGATTCGTATGATAGGAATGAAGGATCTGCCCCGATCAAACCAACGGCGACTGGCCCGATGTATCTAACCACTTTTTCAATATTATCTTCATGGTTTGGTGTGAGGATACCCCAAGTCTTAACTGTAGCAATGGGTTGATCAACTTTGTGATACTTGCAAGTACCCATTGTTCCTGTGTACGGATAATTCTTGGTAGATGTGACTCCAAATCTATGCAAAAAGTAGAATGCAAGTAATGGGTTGCCTCCAGCACAGCCTTGATCATACCTAGTATCACAATCCACAAGCTCTTGCACAGATAAGTCAGCAGTATTGATCGATTGTTGTTCAATTTGTTGTGCCGCTGCTACCGCAAACAGTTGTGGATCCATATTTTGCTCGTCACTATGTTTCTGAGAGGAAGCAAAGGAATATGCATCCTCGTAAGAAATATATGCCATATTTCGTGCTATTGAAGCCTCAAGAGTTCCTGTAGCACTTATTGCCCAGCATGAACCACATAGACCTTGATCCATAGCCTCGTGAACAATCGGTACCCCATCGGGATTGTCGGCTGTTGCCCAATTCAAATGATGTAACCACTTGTTATTATCTGAATCTTCGGTTAATCCACCCATCTTATTCTGTTTGTCAAGAAGAGATGAATTGTCTTTTGACTTTTTTATAATCTTCTTTCTGGAATGTCGTGTTCATGGATTGGCTGTGGTATCATCTATCTCATTATGACCACCTCCTAACCACCACCATGAGTCTCTCATTCTTTGAAAGACATTCTCTTTTGGTATATCACTTCCTTCTTGTAGTTGATTGATAGTCCTGCCAAACTTTAATATAGTTTCATCATCATCTATTGGAGTAAATACTGGATTATGTTGTCCTTTTGACTTGTAATGAGGTAGGAAAGAATTTAGTGTTGATTGTAGTGGGTCAAAGTTATCACTATTGGTACTGGTTGTAGGAGACTGCGGCATGAGAGGTAACTCATGTGAACTCATATCTGAAAATCTATTTAATCCAACTTTGTGTGTCTTATCTGCATTATTAGTATTATGCTCATGAACAAACAGTACACTGTGTAGGAATGCCTCCGTTCGAGAACTCATTTTGATATTGACATTTGATGTATCATTACCAACTTCCCACATATTCCAAAATTGTTCTTCCTCATTATTAAGTATATGTAGGACGTTTATAATGTATAGCATGTTGTTGAAATAATGATTTGCAATCAAATGTCGGTGCACTTTTATCATAACTCTTTAGTTCACCATCTAAATGACTCTTTATGCTATATGCCAAGTGAGAAGATGCACATGATGATATCAGTGCATTATCATATCGAAACGGCGTCTCGTGGGGATGCATATTGTACTATAATAAGTCAATATGTAGACCGCCCGACCTTTACACTGAATAGGGTAGTTCCTTTAATTTTATGATGGTCTACGTATCGACCTCATATTTGCAGCGCCATAATTATGACTGTAGTATGAGGTGTAGTGGGACGACGATATGATGTTATTTGCTGGTATCAATACTAATAAGCCATCAGTTATGTTACTTCTTTTTCTATTCTTCACGCTACCAATTATTTCAATGTCCTTCACCACCCAACAACAATATCAACAATCAATTACATTTGCAACAGCCAAAATAAAAACGATATCATGCACTCAATTATCAATGTGTCAACTAATGGGTATGAATTGTGCTGCATTAACAGATTTCACTTTCTCATTTAGAGGATTTGCAATGAGAGGTGGAGCTACAGGAAAGTCCGCGTTAGTATTGTCTTATCTTATGAATGTATGTGTTCAATATGAAGTTTTGAGTGCTTCATTTGACCTTTATCTGTCTTCATATACGCTAACATAAGTTCATATCATCTCTCTTCATCTTCATAAACGGTTGAACGCGCTCTTCCAGATGTACATAGTCATGGCTGGGGGTTGTGTTTCTATGACGGACGGGGATTGAGAGCTTTCCATGACTCTGATCCAGCAGCAGATTCTTTATTAGCAGATTTCTTACAGCAGAATCCTGTTAAAACATTGAATATGGTATCACGTGAGTGTGTTTGTATAATATGTTCATATGTTGTGTTAGCAGTATGACATATCCATCTACTCATAAAATACCATCTTTTGAATACAATAGACATAAGATATGCAACTAGAGGTGAAGTGAAATTAGAGAACGTACATCCTTTCCAGGAAAGTCCGCGTTTGTATTGTTTTATCATGTGCATATGTGTGTTCAATGTGAAGTCTTGGTGATTTGGCTACTTCATTTGTCC
>Ga0075439_15562_pt1 | contig 25660 bp, 16 predicted proteins | sample MintriSingleCell_FD_74264 | JGI IMG/M metagenome (GOLD analysis project Ga0075439, IMG submission 74264) | Marine eukaryotic communities from Monterey Bay, USA to study complex ecological interactions - Minidiscus trioculatus JGI Plate_4_G5... | ecosystem: Environmental > Aquatic > Marine >... | reverse complement strand
TATTGGCAAATATCTAGGGAATAATATTGTTCATAATGCATCAAAGGAGCTGGGGTTTGTTTCTTATCTTCATGTGCTGGAACCTGTTTGGACTTCCTTACAACCGTTACTTCAAGCATCATTAACATCGACCTGTACAAGATGGCTCCAGCCTGATGTGGTCGCTATTGTCTTGATCGGACCCATTATATTCTCATGTGTGGCTGACATGGTAGCCTCTTCGGATAGTGGTAAGAAAACGTTTTCCAAGTTTGATGCTCGAGCTCGTGCCAACTTATCAACTCTGGACAACTTCATTGTTGGAATTATCAAGGATCTGAATCGATTCGGTAGAAGTCGCCGTAGTAGTCAACTAGTGGAGCCTTTATTGGCCCTTCTATACGCCCTATCAACAACGATTTCAGTCGCCCTCGGATCATTTGACAAGGCACATGTTAGACTTGAGCATGTACTAAACAAAGAGGTAGAAGAACAGCCTTCGTTATATGCCTTGTCTGATTTGATGTGGTCTCAACTTGTACAGCTTCGATCGCTATGCCCATCCTATTCTACACCCCTAGACACCAGTGATGTTGTGCCCAAGTCATTGCCTGATCAGATTACAAAGTCTCATCATGAATTGGCACATCATATAGTCGAGAGTGGCGTCTTCCTTTGGGGTGTAAAACTACGGGGTGATTTACATATGAATATCATTTCACCATGTTTCAATAAGAATCACTGTACAGAGTGGGAGAAGGTGGCTACTGAAATCTTTACTCACCACGAAAGTAGTGATAGTGAACAATCTCTATCAACATTAGAGTTTAGAATATCAAATCCCTATCCCGAGGAGCTGGAAGGTATTAGAGGAAGTAGAGAATCGGTATTTCCTGACAGTCTGCTACTCCTCAAGAAGTCTCTAACATCTTTGACCCTAGGCAAGTGTGGACTAACAAGGCTGCCCCTGTCGATTGGGTATCACTTGACTAATCTCATGGTGAGTTGTTTTATGCCTTATCATTCACTTTCCAACTTGTTTGTCCTCTTAGCGCTTCCTTTGTCTCAACATCACGCTGGTAACACACAAAACAAGTCTCTCAACTTGGCAAACAATCTACTGTTTGAGCTTCCCGATTCTATATGCTGTATGGAACAGCTTGAATTTATCAATCTTTCATACAATAAGCTCAAGGTATTCCCTAAACAGTTGAGCCAGTGCAGTAAGCTTCGAGTTATTGATGTATCATACAATCAACTGGATACTTTCCCCGCAGATTTGGCTTTGAAGCTGAACAATCTTGAATCATTCATTGTAGATGGCAACCCAGCGGTCGTATCTTCGCCACCAAGTGCTAAACGACAGAAAGTAGGTAAGGATTGGGGTGAACTGTTCTAAAAGTACAAAGGTCGGTATTATGTGTTGTGATGATCTGTCTCTGAATATGGTAAGTATAGATGGAGAACAAGTTCTTTTATTGGACACATGATATGATTAGTTCAATAAATATAAGAATAAGATGAGTTAACAGAACTCTATTCGACTTTGAGACTATTCTAACATGTCCTAATCTACTCCATTTCCTCACTGAACTTCAATGTTACTTGCTGAATCAATTTGATGTTCGACCTGTTTGATAAAGCAGTACTAGGTACTGCAATAACACGTACCTCGTTTATGGCAGCACAGTACCTGGTCAACTGTTTCTTGGCTAGATCCAACTCCTTTGTCTTTGCATTGAGCATCCCTTCCAAGCTCTCCTTCTCCTTGATTCTTTGTTTCATTTGCATTATTTCAACTTCATCTGGCCAGACTTCTCAATCTCTTCTTCTAATAAGACTTCATTCTTCTTATCAGATTGAAGGTCTCGCTTTTGTTTATTGTTCATCTCTTCTAGTATTGATACTTTCTTCTTTGTATCGTCAAGCTCGGTTTGGATATCCTTCTTGTCATTGACTCACGAGCATCTGCCAAGGTAAGCTTCTGCTTGAGATCATAGATTTGTGACTTCAGCTCCTTGACATCTAGTTGCTCCTCATTTCCTACAGACTCCCAATCATCTAAAGGAGGGGTACTTGTCATGATATTGATATATTGATATTGGTCCTTGTGTTGTTTAGTTAATGTTGGTGTATATATGAAGATGAGCCCAAGTTTAGATTTTGAAGTGAAAGTTTCACAAGATACTTTCCTGAAAGACAGAAAGATGCTTCATTATCGATGAGGGATATCTGGCTGATGTTCATGTGCTTATACTAAAAATTCATTCCTTTAGTATTTAGCTATTCAATACACATACACATTCCTGATAATAGAGAAGCAAAGACTAATGCCACCCCAGAAAACAACACACTTCTCAAACATCTACTTTATTTCCATCTTTCAGTTCAACCTTACTTGCCTTGGCTGCAAACCTAATAGAGTTTAGACTCTCATTGAAATGAGCCTGATGGGGACTACAACATACAATTGCCAATGTCTTAGCATCTCCTCCAAGGGAATTGCGCAGGAGGTATGTCAACTTGGAGTCACGGAATGGAATGTGTTCAGACTCAGATTTCTTGGCTTGGAGCTTTTCAATTACAAGTGCCAAGGCTGAGAGGGAGGTATTGATATGCTTGGCTTCAGTAAGTAACGCTCCATGAGATCCACTCTTATCCAGACGTTCAGACCCAGCAAGATCGATAATGTGAAGACAACCACTTCTATTGATGCTACTGCTAATATCAGTGGTTGAAGATACGTCGAAGTGAATTGTGAAGAGCAAATGAGAACGAGACGACTCGGCGTTGGACTTGGTTGCTTTTACACAACGACGCTCTTGGGCAAGTTGAAGAATGCCTGCCACCTCCTTTTCATTCTGGGCATTGACCTTGACGTTACCCACTGCCTCATTACTGGACAACTTGAGCTTGATTAGCTGTCCATCTGGACCTGCATTGTCATCGAGCAAGTCACGAACTTCTTCGTTGTAAATCTCCAATAGCTCAACTCGGATTGAAACGGAAACATTATCGACTCCCTGACTCTGTTCAAATTCACGCTTGGCAGAGAAGAGCTTTTCAACAGCTCGGGGAATGAGACCTCGATTCTGTGCATCTCCAATCATGGTATGGGTCTGAGGTGTGCGTGAAGATGGTGTGAGTGAACAATGGTAAAAGCATATCTATGCACACACTACAAGATCTAGTCTTACCTTGCCACTTGACGTCTGACCATAGGCAAACATACAAACATGTTTCCCATCAACACAACTTTGAACTAACGGCTCGGCACCTTCCCACACATCCTCTTGTCCATTCTCTGGATTGAACACTCTATCAAATCCATACTTCCACTTCTTACGTCGTGGATTGAGACCACCACGATCCTTGTAGGGTTCGGTAAGTTCAATTGTTTGTTTGGTAAGATCATTGAAGGAAGTGTAGTTTGGCGAGGACTTGGCATCACCTCCGAGACTTGACGGTGATGAAGTTTTACGATCGGTAATGGAGGGAAAGTGGAAGGGACATTCAACGTCTCCACCACCTTGAGATTGGTTAGTAAGTGATCGAGACGACGATGCCGACATTGATCCACGAGATGGTGGTCTACTACTACTACCCCCAGCCATTGAACCACGAGACGACGGACGATTTGATGAATAGTTATACCGTTGTTGTTGAGGTTGTTGTTGCTGCAACAACCGTTCACTCTCAATCATCGGCCGTACCCTCACAAATACACGTATATTACCACTCAATTGTATAACACGATTATGTAAATCTCGTCGTATTTCATTCAATACAAACTTCTCTTGTATTAATCGACGTTCAATTACCTCAAATTGTTCACAGTAGTTGGATTTTGATTGTAGTTTAGTTTCAAGATTTGATATTGTTGTTTGGGCTGATTCTAAATGATTGGTGAGTGTTTGTAATTGACTTGATAATTCGGTTAGTTTTGCTTCGGACTTTGATTTGTCAGCCTGGAGTGTTGATGTTAGGGATTTGGATGTTGCTAATTCATCTTGTACCTTGATTAGTTCATCTTGTACACTGGTAATATCAGCTTGAGCTTGGGACAACTCTTGATTGAGTGAATCTCGTTCAGATGTGACGGATTTCAAGGTAGTGTGTAATTCTTCATCACGAACCTTACCATCTTGAACTTGCTGTTTCATATCATCCTCCAACATGCCAAGTTTGGTAGTTAGTTGTTCATTCTCCATTGCCATTTCTTCCAGTTGACTTTCATTTTCTTGATACTTGATATTGATCGACTCGACTTGATTTGTAAGATCAACATTGGTAGATTTGAGATTGGCCGATAATACGTTAGCTTCTTCCACTTGACTATCCAACTGAGATTGAAGTTCATCCTTTTGAGCCTTGGTAATGCTCAATTCACTTTCAAGTACTTGCTTAGCCTCCTTCATCTCTTGTAATTGACTTTTCAACTCTTTCACTTCAAGACTATATCCCTCTTCCAATGCATTACGTGAGTTTGGTGATGACATTCCCACCATTGTACGTTTAGTAGATGTTAGTTCATCCTCAATTGATACCAACTTCTCTTCCAATTGAGATATAGTATCATTCAAATTGGTAATGGTAGCTACATGCTCTACAATATTTGATTCAAGTGATGTAATGGTACCTTGTTGTTCTGTATTCATATCTTTTTGTACCTTGATTTCATCATTCAAGGTTGAAAAGGTAGTTTGTAATTCATCCTCCTTGGTTGATAATACCTCTGTCAACTTGGTTTGGGTATTATTTAATTCCTTTTGGAGATTATTATATTGTTGATCCTTGTTTTCAATAGTTTGAGTTAATAACTTTGATGCATCATCCTTGACTTGATGTAATTCCTTGACATGCTCATCTTTGAGTTGTGCCATACTATCTTTTATATTCTGTTTATCAATATGTAACTTCTCCAACTCAACCTTGTACTTATCACTACTATCCTTCTTATCATTCTCCAATATAGTAATCTTACCCTCCAACCCATGAATAATACCAATCTGTTCAATACATTTCACTTGTAATTCACTCTCCACACTCTTACTATTACTACTCCCTTCCTCTTCCATCTCTTTCTTCTTCTTTAATTCATCCTCCAACAAATTATACTTAACTAATAACTCCTCATACCGTGACTTATAATGTAATGTATCCCTTTCACTACTTGCACACTTTGTAATTAATTCTTCAATTCTAGAGGAATTGTGTTGTTCTAATGATTGTGCCATTATTGTACGCATTTCTTCAGTGGTTGGTCCCTGTGGTTGAACGGGTGGGAGTTTACTATCTTTGGAGTGGGTACGTTTCACTCTTTTGGAGGTACGTCTACTACCACCACCATTTCCCAATCCACTTAAACTATTATTACCCAAACTATTTCTACTATTAGCAACTTCTCTTGCCTTTTCTAATCTAATCCTTTCTTTTTCAATAGTAGCATCATGACGTCTTTTAGCATTCCTAATAGATTGTTGATGAAATTGCTTATCGGGTGGTGAGAAGTGTAGTTGTATTCCACCCTTACTTCCTTTGCTGCTATCTCCGCTACCACCACTTCTTAAACTGCCATTGACACCGCTGCCCTGGGCATAACCACTGGCACCATGTTGAGATTGATGAGCAACTCCGCCAACCATTACAATACCCTTTGGTGGTGAACTATCACTAGATTCAGATTCAGATTCTAATTCGTTTAATTCTTGTATACCCTTATCGAATAACCCCCTCCTATTGTTATTGTTTAATCCACTATTTAATCCACCATTATTGGCAGACTGTTCCTCCAACTGGGCAGCTAACTTTTTCTTAGTAGCACTACGTGTAGTCCGTGGTGACGTCTTCTTACCACCTCCAGATTGTTGACGTTCCTCCAATACTTTCCAATATGGTGTTGGACTTAATATCTGTGGTGGTGATATTTCTTCATTAGAAGAAGAGATATTGGTATTAATGGAAGAAAGAGAGGGTTTGGATTTAGTTGGTGTCATGTTTAATACATTTTCTTTGATACCATCTCCATTATTGTTGTTGTTGGTAGTAGTTTTGGCAGTGGGTAAACTAGCTAAAAATCGTGCAGTAGTACTATTACTAGATCTACTTGCTGCAGCTGCAGCAGCAGGTGGTGCTGATGAATTAGGACCACCGTGAGATAATGATGATGAGGTGGGGTTTGCGAATGAACCACGTTTACGTTGTCGAGAAGAGGTAGTATTAGTACTTTTAGATGAGGATGATGTTGAGGAGGATGTTGACGAGGCGACTGAAGCGTCGCCTCCTTTATTATCACGTCGACGTGCTGATGATCGCTGCATGATTATTGGCTTCTTATGTTGATATCATTCCGCCGCCAACAATTCGATATCGATTTTGTTATGTACTATTTTGACTGTTGGCTTTTTAGCAAGAGGATAATAGGGAGTCTCTGATACCTAACTGGGACATAAGGATATCTAAGGATATCACTAATCACTTCTTCTAAATACATAGAAACCATACTATAGCATTATGTACATAGTTCATGAGAGAGTATAAGTAGTAAAGAAATAGTCTAGAATAGATAGAGTATAAGTAGAGATATTAGGCAAGTAGTCTAGTATCTTACCGTATCATCTACTTCCGTCTTAGCAACAACTCTGTAACCTTACTTTCTTCTGATAATGCTTTTCTAACAACATCCCTTCCACCATATTTTGGTGATAGTAATGGAACAGTACGAAGTGGATGATCTCTTCTTCTCTCATTTCCAAGTAACCATATCTTAACCGATTGGTTTGATTCTGCGGCGGCATTATCACTATCATTTGTTGTTGGTATATCATTTGTCACTTCTTTCCAATTTGAGAATGAATTACATAGTTTAGTTTCAGTTGTTGCTGCTGTCTGCTGATCATCATGGTCTATATCAAGAGGGACGTCAAGTGGCGGATCTTCATCGCCTGGCCAAACATTGAACAGTATAACACTTCTTCCAAATTGTTCTTCTGGTTCGTATTCGGCACCGCCTTTTACAAATGGTAACATCCATATATCAGTAGGTCTAGGTACTGTATGCAAATCTCTTCCATCAAACCGTAGTAAACGCCCCTCTACTGCAGGTATAATTGACATGGATACACCATTCTCTCCTTCCGATGAGCACTCTTCTTCTTCCGATATTGATGGATCTTTCATATCTTTGAGTAAATCTCCGCCTGAGCTTCTATTCGGAAATACCACCGTAGGTCCTCTAACATCAGTACCAACCTGTAAGTATAATACATGACCAAATAGTGGATATCTATGTCCATAACTTTGTTGATATGTTGCATATTTACTTTGTAAATCAATATCTTTCAGTATATTGGTATCATCATCTTGTTTATCCATATGTCTGGATAAGTTCTCATCAACATCAGCGTGTGCTTCTATATGACGCCACTCTTGTCTCGTCCAATACTCAACATACTGTTTCTGTCTATCACTACTTCCATTGTTATTATCAATCTCGGTTAGTATAAAATCGAGAGTTTGTTCTATAATGTTTCTATTATTGTGTCCATTAGTATTATCATTATTATCAGTATCACTAAGAGAGGTATATCGAGTAAAACACTTGTGTTCTAATCCTAACTTCTTAGCATATTGATGTAATTCAGTTCGTTGTTCTATGTTAGGTAAAACATCATTCCAAACTTGTGGTCTTGCTCTTATGTTATTGTTCCCCGATGTTGATAGTGCAGTGGCGGCGGCGGAGCAAAGGAAGAGAATACGTATCATTCTGTAGTTGTATATGATATGTCACTGACGATCAATCTATATCCTTCAGTTGTCTTCTACTACGTCCTCTTATGTGACATCAACACAAAGGGTTTACCACATCAATCTTAGAGTTGGCGATGCAACGATAACGAACACCTAAAAAACAAGCAAGCAAAACAAAAAATGAAAAGAGGAGCCTCTTCGACTAAAAAGTGTTAGACAAATGATGCATTATCTTTTCATTTGGAGTAGAAAGAGACAAAGCCGGATTCGTCATCGCCGAATGGTTCAACCAGTTGTTTTATCAAATGGTTGGCTATTATCATTTCTGAGGGCATACTACAATACATAAAAAGCATATCATATCATTAAGTAGACGATGGGATATTCATTAGAAAAATCAAGTCCATTGCAAAAGTCAATAGTTGTCGATATTGGCGGCGGTGGAAGCAAAGATCAACATGATAAACAAATATCTAAATCGTCATTGGTTGTTGCAATATCCAAGCCAACATCAACAAACAAATCCAACAACGATACCATATCTTCATCGTCCAACAACATGGACGATGATGATGATACCAAACAGCACAAGCATAGTATTCCACATAAAGTACACGCCCCTCTATTAGAACAACTAGCATCCATGGCTGAGAAGGAGGTATATTCAGTTGAACGTGAGTTGGGACCATCTGCATTCTTCAACAATGGCAGCTCAACAACAACTAGTAGTGGTGGTAGTACTCCATCATCGAATAGCAATGACTCAATCATCAATAATAGTACTAATTTATGGACATCTTCTTCTGTAAATGATAATAGTTACAACAAGAAGAATGTAAAGAAGAAGGTAGAAGGTATTGCCAAGATAGAAAAGAAGGATGATGAGAGTGGTAGTAATCCACGAAGATTAAGTATGGTAACTCCATCCGAGAACGGATCTCATGTATCCTTGGTTAATGCCATAAGCAGTGGAGACAATGGCAGTAACAAAGATAACATACTCATAGATGACAAGGATGACACAAAGGTGGCCGAGAGTGAGAAGGATAGAGAAGAAAAGGTAGTACTCAATGATAGTGAGGAGTCATCTACCCACAGAAAAGAATTAGTAAAGTTGCAAGGAGAAGAAGACAAATCATCATCCCCCTCGTCAGGAGATAAGAATGAGAGCAAAGAAGAGGGGGATACCGAGCAAGTGAATGATACCACCAATGCCATATCATCACAGAAAGGTATCAACCATCATGCCAGTGCATTACCTTCTCAACCATATACATATCATATGCACGGGCCACTTCCGCCAGGATACCATCATTATCATCATCAAGCTATGCCTCCTCCACATCATCAGCATTTGTATCATCCATATCAGTACTATCCATATACTTATCATGCTCATCAACCACTACCTTCTTCAATGACAGCGAACCCAAAAGAAGATGTGAATGATACACAACAGAAGCAGTCTATCCAAGCACCAAAAGAGCAAGATGAAAAGAATGTGGAAGATTCATCTCAACCATCGGAAGAGAAGAAGAAGTTACCACTAAAGAAACGAAAGCTAGGAGAGCTTACTGATGACTCCAATAATAAGCAAGAGGCTGATACTAGTGCTCATTTGCAACTTAGTAGAGAAGAGAAGTCATCGAGTGATATGCCTGAGAAGAAGAAGCTCAAGTCGGATGAGACCGATGCAGATGAGAAGCAAAAGTATGGATATCCACAACACGCTTATCTTCCAGTCTATCATCATCCATATGGAGGTTACTATCAACAGCCAGGTCATACTCTGCCTCATTCCTCTACGGCTTCTCCATTTCCTCAAATCTTACACTCTCCACATGCATATCATCAATGGTCTCCGTCTCGCCATGTGGCTCGCCCAACGACAGAATCAACACCTAAGATATCTAATAGATCTAGCCAAAGCCTAAGTAAAGATATGTCAAGCTGTCAAGCTTCCATTCAGTTTCAGAAAGTAGAAAAAGTGACTAATGCATCCTCCGTCAAGAAAAAGAAGATTCATCTATCTCTCAAAGAAGGAGTTGATAAAGAAGAGAAGGAGACGAAGAAGACGCCCACACTGTCCTTGTCCCAAACATCAACAAGTATAGTCTCAACAAAAGGTAGAGAAAGATGTATACTCATGACAACAATCGCATATCGTTCCATCAAGGGGACAGATACTCAAGCGGCAGCAGACGTTACCCCACCTCCTCTTCCACCATACCAGGAGCTTGTAAACTATCCTCAATACCTATCAGATAGTAAGGCTGGTCAAAAGCAGCAAAAGATGCTAGCATTGAAGAATATGACTAAGAACGAGCACGACGAAGGTGGTAAAGAAGATTCAACAAGACATTGTGTTATGTGCGGTACATGCTGCGTCTACGCTACTACTAACAAGAAAGTACAGCTTAGTCTACAGCCAAAGCCAAGCAACAGTAGCAGTGACGAGGATACTACGAGTATCAGTGCGGGTATCAACACAGTATCCTCTTCCTTATCGTCACCCGATACTGTTACAACAAAGCAACAACACTACACCTATACAATTCCTCGTCAGAACAAAGGTTTATGTACGTCGTGTGATGTCAAGGTATGGCTATACACTGATGATACTAAACCCCAAGTCCCTATCAAGTGGTGTAAGGGCTGTAAGAACTTTCGAACATGGCCTCTAGCCTTTGGCAGTAAGGTCAAGGCAACAAAGTGTACTAAATGTCGTGATAAGCAGCGTATTTCGTATAGCAGTTCCAAGGAGAAGAAGGCTAAGAAGTAGCTTGAGCCACGCACGAGTTATGAAAGTAGGTATGAAACGGGTAGTAAGAAGATCATAACTAGAAGACTGATCTTTTGGGGGTACAGAGAGGATGAATCGATCGAAGACAAGGAAGAGGTACGAAGGATACCCGTATATGATAGCCTTAACGATGATATCAAGTAGACTCTTACTATGATGATGATACCAACACGAAGACAACCTACTTGTCTAGTCTTCATTTCCAAGTCTAAATATACCTATCAGATTCTTCACGTCCGCCTTGTGTTAAAAAAATACAAAGTACATAGCAGGGAATCGAACCTACTCTTGACGCCGCTCTCTATATGCAGTACATAGCTGCTAAAGAACTGCTTAAGCTAGAGAGAAGTAGTAAGTTCATAGTAAGATAAATAGGTTGCTATAAAACATTGATGAACATATTTTAGAATCAAAACATATGATATCGATAATATGTATACGATATCGATGATTAAAGATGATATTGGTGCCAAAAGCAAAAGAACAACACCAAGGATTCCAACGTGGTCCCCCACCGTAGTACTAACCTGGCCCGACAGTGCTTAACTTCGCTGAGCAGACGGGAAGCGGTGCTGTCACTGTGGTATGGTCGTTCCTGAGCGAGGGTGTTTTTGTAAATTTATAAATTTGTTACAATATCATATAAATTTACGAAGCTCATTGCAAATGAGATCTTCGTTGTTGTAGCTCTCGGGCCTCGGGAGTGAGTTGAGTTTAGCAACCTTCAACTTCCTCCTCAATCATATACCTCGAGATAAATATAGATTTTTTTATGATTGTCATTTTTGTGTGGGTAAATGTGTATAGCTTACATCGTTTAATATGTCATCCCCCCAATCAATAGTCTTGCTAAGGTACTATAGCTAAGGTATAGCACTATACAAGTACTCATATGCCTCTGTATATATGTGTAACTGACTCATTAAGTGTTAAGACCACAGAGTTTCAACCTCCCTCTGAACTTTCTGCTCAACTGCCAATCTCATAAATGCCAACATAGCCGTCGAACTTGACTGTTTCATACATTTCATACTCGATAACAATCCCTTGAGAGAAAGTGGTGCACCAAATGTCATGCTGGCAATGATATCTTCATCATCACTCTCTCCTTCTTCTTTTATCTGTTGTTGTTTGGCTCTACCATCTGTAACGAGAACAACAATTGAATGCCCAACTCCACCCTCTTCCTCTGCAGTTGGATCTAGCCATATTGTATTCTCTTCTCCTTTCTCTTCACTATCACTACTACTACCTCTAGTATAACAACTCCTCGGTATAACAACACAGGTACTCGCCACCGGTAATCCCCACATGGCAATGCCACAATCCATCAATGCCAATAATGCACAATTAATTGCAGAACCCAATACACATCCATCCGCTTGTACTATTTGCAATACTACCTGTATAACACATCGTGGATACCGGTCTAGTAATATACACGATGATAATGTATCACGTACTATATATTCTAATTCACGTTCTGTTGATCCTAATCCTGGTGGTGGTGGTATTGGTACTGTTTTCATAGTAGTTGATGTTTGATTTTGATTATTATTTTGATTGGTAGAATTGTTTGTGGTATCCATATCAATATTATCAGTACTTCCGCCGCCAGTACTACCACTATGAACCATTAAACCACGTGAGAATGCAACACTTACTACACCTTTATCATACTTTTCAAACTTATACATTCGTGGTGACATAGGTCCATGTATGGCTGCCATGATGTAAGTATTACCAACATGTAGTGAGGCGGAACCATCAGCGTGTGAGAGTGATGATAATTCAGCTGATAGTGGACGGAGTGTTTTGGATTGTCGTGGTGTTGGTGTGTTTGTTGCTGGACGTGGATAGCATGCCATGATGATATAGAGCCAGTTTATTGGGTGGTAGTTGGTACAATAGTAGCAAGAAGTAAATGGAGGATCAGATTTTTGAAGTGTGAAAATGGCGACCAAACGTTCTCCTCATTAGTCATTGCGCAGCTGCAAATTATGTAACAGCGTCAGCGGCATGCAATGCAACTCAATTAAACAAATGCATTAACTATACAATACAATATATACTTTATCACCTACAGTAGGATATCTGCTTCTTTAATTCATACTATATTCACCGAGGTGACAGAAAAAGATACCATTTGCTCGATATTACCTCAACGATCTCATATCAGTTAAAAGAAGCAATATAAGATGAAACTTTATATCTTTGCGTCAATTGCAATAGTTATAGTCGGGACGAGAACTGCTAATGCATTCCTTTCATCGCCTTCTTTGAAGACTACTTCTTCCAGAAACAACAACAATAACATGCCAGTACTATTTGCTACTGCAACACAACAACAGCAACAAAACTCATACTACTCAGCCGCCGGAGCACCGAAAGTCGATATGGATATCTATAACATACCATTAACTCAATCAATTAATGAATGGTCAGCAGTAGTACAGGCCGAATCGTCAATGCAAGAGGAAGGTATATTCCTAAAAGCAAAGAGTAAAGAGCTCTTTGTGGATACATTGCAATACACAATCAAACGTGAGGGTGGATTAGGTCTTCTTCTTACTGAAATTGCAGGAGGTAGAGATGATGGAGTTGGTATTACAATCATTGAAGAAGTCTTAGAAGATGGTAATTCTGCTGGAGTTGGTATCATCCCTGGCGATTCGCTGGTTTCATTATCGGTTACTAAAACAACAAATGATGGTACCATGGAAGTTAATGAAGAACGTATAGGTGTCTCAACTGAATGTTTAGGATATGATTCAACCATTGATGCCATTACTTCATTACCTCCACCAACTTCTGATGAGGAAACAGTTACTGTAACAGTCAAGAGGATAAGGAAACAACCAAAGATTAACATAACATTACAATATCCAAAGTATATGGAAGAAGAAGATGTTAGTTTAGAATTGTTCGCGGGAGAGAATTTACGAAGAGCAATGTTAACACGGGGTATTAAATTGAATGATAAATTAGCAGAACGGTTTGATTCTGGCGGAACTGGTGATTGTGGTAGTGATGGAACGTGTGCCACATGTGTTGTTGGTGTGACTAGGGGGAAGGAATTACTAAGTCCAATGAGTAGGCAGGAGGAACAGATATTAAGTTCCAAGCCTAGATGGAGAATGGCATGTAAAGCAGTCGTTGGTTACGGTATGCAAGAGGGTGATATGACTTTGCAAGTTAGTCCGAGACAGTGGGAATAGGTCTGTTTCATGTTACAACAAAACTTTATGCTTGCGAGTAACATAGGAAAGAAGCTATGGGTATGATTGATGACATTTCATTTGTCTTTACAGCTTTAGCATGAGTCCATCCTGTCCTCTCCTTTCAATGATTAGTCCGAGGACAGCAATTATGAATCTTATCTTTGTCTTACTCCTTCAAATACACCGATCACGCTCCTCCTTTCCTCTTCGCCCTACAAGCCTTCTTGTTGCTCAAACTTTGACAGCTGCATACTATTCTGTTTAATTCTCTGTCGCATCACATCAACGTTCATACAATCTTTCTCTCTGAATCTGAAGCTAACATGCGGAAGCATTTTTACATTCTCGTCTGCTGTTAGTTGTTTATGAGCACTGGTAAGCATATCACAATCCTTGATATGTCGAGGCCAATGGGAAACTTGACACTCCCTTGAACAGTACTGAATGATCATACACCTGCTACAAACAGATAAGGACACACGCTCCATCTCTTCCTTGCAACCATAGCACATACCCATCTTCGGGATAGTTCTCCTCGTCTCCTGATGCATCTCCACCAAGCATTTGCAAGATACTCTTTTCGAATAGAATTTCAGAACATCACGTCGAACACTACCAACATATGATTGAAGGTCCCTCATTTTCGTTTGTAACTTTCGGTTATAGAATGCTGTGTCAATAATAATATCCTCGCCACCAAAAGTCTCAAGTACAGCAATTGCTTTGGCTAAAGTTGACACCCAATCGAGATGCTCCCCATTTAAGAGCATATTCGTTCCGATTCTAATCAAAATGCTTGATACCACTCCCCTGTACTTTTCATCGTTCAATACAGTTTCTCCTTGAGCTGTTTGGAGGGTATTACACCAACCATCACGAGACAATCTATCATGATTAAAAAATTGATCCATGAAACTAGAAACAGGATGATCTATTTCAAGTGATAGTAAATCGTTTGGTATTAATATATCATCACACCCATGACCACAAGGACAGAAAGCATGCCATCCCACCCATAAACTACGCACTCCTACTTTCTCCCTCTGCCTCCTTCTTGGCCTTTCTTTCTTTTCCTTTGTTTTTCTTCCTCGATGTTGATACCATAATTTTGTTGTGTGTTATACTGTATTGCTCTTATGCCTTACGGTGTTTGAATCACTGATAATGAAAAATAACTTATGCATACAAATTGACTCTTCAGTTACCGATGTATGTTGTATATACCGTTTTTTGATATGCTTGACTATAGTGTCAACTGTAGTTACTATAACTTTTTATATATTCTGTTGTACAGGGGATTAAACTGACACTCTGCTATAATAAGAACCGAAATAATACATTCCAGTGTTAACAATAAACATCATAGGTGCCAGTAAATAACATTAGAATGCACGGGTGCATGTTTGCAATTACTAAGCACGCGTGATGTGGAAATGTGAATGTTAATTATTTTGACTACTCGTCACCGATGAAACAAACGTTGATATTCTAGGACGAGCACTAGCACTACCAACTGCACTAACCAATGGAAAAGAGTAGCAACACAAGAGCTTGGACGGCGTATTAAACAGTATCGTAGCTGAATCTTATCTGATAAAATAGATTGATGTCGTTTCATAGCCAAAATATAAAGTTTATTCAATTTCTGCCATTTGCGCTTGCGTCTAGTAGGTAGTTATTATAATTAGTGGAGAGAATGGCGTCTAATAGCGGCACCAATATGCGTAAGCGGACCGCCGCTAATACTCTCCATATTAGTGATTTACCTATTGGTTTCATAGCTGATGTATCGGCGTATTTACCCAAGCCATCGAGGGCGATATTAGCCGTAGCTTTGAGTGCACCTTCGACCTCTTGGCAAAATGATGATTTGATACACCGTCTATCACCTATCAGCAAGGCTATCGTATCAGCATCACAATGGGATATATTAGATTTTGAAGATATTAATAAGGCACTTGCAAATAAGCTGACTGACGACCATCTTGATGCAATACTAAAATGTGTCAATGCACATGATGTGCTCAAAGTATTGAAGTTAACTGGCTGTTTTAGTATTGAGGGACATTGTTTACACCCGCTACGAGGATCATCTTCACTAGAACAAATTGATATAAGCATATTCAAGCATCGTGAAGATCCATATGCCCCACAACCAGATAACGACCCAGAACCACTGATACATGTTGATGAAGTTGTTCTCCCCATCATTTATAGTACCAGTGCTTACTGGTGTATAATGCAGACAAAAATAACACCAGCGCAACAAGAGAAGGATGCCGAACTGGGGATAAAGTGCAGTGGCAAGACTTATCTCTTTCTATGTCCCTCCCCATAAGCGCCAATGTTTGGATAGAATTGTCTCGGGTGTAAAAAATGTTCACTAAGTGCTCCTTGCATAGAAACAATACCAGAATGTCGGAAACCTGGTGTGGAGAATACTCGGACATTGCAACACAAAAACAATCGTCCCAATGCCATCATTACTTTATCATAAAGGTTTACATCATATCAATTCTATAATACATTGGGTAGTGTCATAGCAAACAATTTGTTGATTTGCAGTCGGCAGAGTAGTACTTATATGTTTTGGTATTGATCATCAGAAAGGTAATAGATTTGTAGCTAGCCAATTTCAAAAGTATCAACAATGTAGATTATCTACAAAAACAACGTATAAATTGCAAAGCGTCGAATTATTATATTCCACCCTAACGAGGCAGTGGCCGAAATATTATGTCGAGTTAGTGTTGGGATTTTGGGTGGGATTTAAAAAAAATTAAGGCAGAAAACGATTCTCGCTCGTTGATCTTTTAAAGGTCTCTCTTATTGGTTCTCTTCTTCATTATAAAGATGAAGGTCATCCAAGCATTAGTTCTTGGTGTGGCAGCATCCACAACAACGGCTGGCAATCCATTAATAAAGCTTAGTCCTCCTTCATTAACAACAAACGAACCAAATCATAATAATGACGAGGGTTTTAATCCAGTTAACATTTACTTTGAATACTTGAACCAATGTTCCGAGGCTGAATTGGACAAGGATTCATGCTTAGTTAGCAAGACTATCCAATTCTTTTCAGAAATGGACGGTCCTCCTTCCTCAATGGGAGATGACGATGACGGAGAAATTCTACTCGCTCCAGTAGAGTCTGGAGGGGAAGATAACGATTGTGATACACCGGATGTTAGTGAACAAGATTTACGTTATATTATGGATAGTGTGAGATTAGAATGTGGTTCAGTACCCGAACAAGAGTTTGAAAGTGCCGTGGCTGGGTTTACAACCTTATTTTCCAATGTTGAATGTAATGAGAAGCTATGTGACGATGAGAGCTTACCCTCGGATCCTCTCTTCGTTGAGATTATGTTCGAGGAAGCTTCGGCATGTGCTGGAGTAGAACCAGACATGCCCATCTGTCTTCGTGATCATATCCTTGGATTACTCTTTACTGAACCACCCGACATGGATTGGGATGACGATGGTACTAGTCAAGGCCTACAGAGGAAGCTCCAGAACTCATGTGAAACACCAAGCGAGTCTGAGTTTGTCTTCTTCTTGTCAATGATGTTAGATGAGACTGAGGCACAATCGGCATGTGCCCTCGAGGGTGTATCAATCACGTCTGATGACATTTACAAGGCTACCACCGACATTGCTCAGGTCTTCGCTTCTCCACATTGCCTGCTAGACGAGGGAGGCTGCACTGATGACGACTACCAGGTAAGTCCGCTTTTGTATTGGATTTGGCTACTTCATTTGAAGTGAGTTTACCCTTATTTGTTGTGGTACCACATGCTCTCACAAACGTTACTATCTCCTCTCTTTCATCACCAAAAAGTGGGACGATGACTATCAACACCACTTCGACGACGACTGGCAACACCATTACGCAGATGATGACGATAGCATGATGCATTATAACGATGCCGGTGGATTGAACGGTATGAACATTGCAATCTCCTACATTGAACAGTGTGCTGGGTTGGACTTGAACCGTGATACTTGCTTGTACGAGAGCACCATCCATTTACTCATGTCAATGGATATGTCACCTAGTCAATCACATCACAGGTTCCTACAAATGGCTAGTGGCGATGATGTTGATCAATGTCAAGCTCCCGAGCTTCCCAACGAGTTGTTTGTCCGTTCCATTGTTGACGGAGCAAAGGATGACTGCATGAACAAGGGACTTGTAATCTCTGACCAAGAAGTTGACGATACCGTTGCCGATTTCGTTAGTCTCTTTGGTGCTCAAGAATGTTGGATTCAACTCTGTGAGGAAGGATCAAACGGTAATGGTCCATCCGAATTCATGATCCAAATTATGATTGAAGAGATTGCTTCATGTGCCGGTGCCGATCTAGAGTCGATCGATCCTTGCTTGTTTGATCAAATGATGAACCTCCTCTTCTCAGGTCCATCAAATGATGATGGCTTTGGTGGCGATAGTCTTGATCGAGTACGCAGGAAACTCGAACATACCTTTGACAATACTCATACAAACAACAATAATGACGATATGCACATGGAACCTCCTCCTTGTGTTGAGGAACCAAACGATGCCGAAGTCTACTTCGTTGTATCCTTGTTAATGGCTGGTGCCGAGGAACAATGTCTTGAACTAGGTGAAACACTTCAGCCCGGTGCTACCTCACTTGCCTCGGCTGAGCTATTCAAGTTATTTAGTGCACAACATTGCTGGGGTGTTCCAGCAGACAATGGCTGTGAACATGACAACAAGAACCACGAAGAAGATGGAGCTCATTCTGCTTACCTCGACTTCCTCAAGGAAGAGACAACTTGGATGCTTGGTCAATGTGCAGATGTTGAGGAGATGTCATGTGTCTTTTCTAGATCGATTGAAGTGATTCATGGCATGCACAAACACCACCATCACAGCACTGTCAACACAGATATTCACGAGCTTGCTCAGCATGAGATTTCACACATGTGTACTGCACCTGTCGATCATGAGTTTGACATCTACCAGATTGCTACTCACGCCAAGGAACACTGCTACCAGGTTGGGGCATTCGTCCATGCCGATCATTACCAACAAGCAGTTGATGATATCCACAAACTCATGACAATGCCCGAGTGTTGGGAAGATTTATGCCATCCCGAGAGTAAGGATGCAATCCTTGATGAGTGGATGCATGCTTGTGCCACTGACATCAAGTTTCACGACGAGTCTCTTGATAAGGACATATTGCATTGCATGACCGACTATCTTCGTGGATCAACTGCAACTGATCCCGATGGCGGGACACCAACATTACTCGAAGACAATTGGGCATGTACCTTGTCTCACGATCATCAATCATGCAATCGAATGGCTTTAAAGGATGCTTACATTCATTGTGGCGGAGAAGTCATTGACGTAGCTACGCCTTCTCCTACACCTCTTATGCAACTCTCCATGAGCTTTGCATATACTGAGAATGATTACGATTGGGCAATTTACGAGCCTGAGATGAGCTTTAGTTATTCATTTGAAGACGACTTCTCGATGCCCTATGGCGACGACGACTGGCATGTTGTACCACCTCCTTCACCACCACACTACCACGAAGATGAGGAGATGAATCTCTACATTGACGAGGTTTGCCATTTGATTAGCAACTTGAGTTCTGACACTGCCCAATACTGCCTTGAGCCTGTGTGTGATGGATTATGGTTAGATGATGCCGTGGTGAATGACAACCATGAAAATGATGATGATTGGAAGTACAGTGTATCTCCAACACCTCAACCAAGTAGTGTTGAGTTTGTTCCTGTTCAAACTTCAAGCCCCACTTCTATTCCAACTTCCATGCCTGTAACCGCAAAGCCATCTGTCAAACCAACACCCAAGCCCACAAATCAACCCTCTCCTTCACCTACCGCATTAGTATTTGGTGAGATTGAGGTAGCCTTCGAGGTTGAAGTCAAATTGGAAGGTCTTAACATGACTGACATTGACATTACAAAGTTGGATGAAGTCGTTGACATCTTGGAGTCTGTCTTTGGTGATCTACTTCCAGAGGGAGCAATTGTTCGTATCCTAAGCGTTGGTGGACTGTCTGTTGCTAGGAGATTACTCCGCTGGTTGCAGGACTCGGCTAGCTCGAGTGGTGTTGCGGTAGAGTTCGAAATTATCCTTCGTGAAACCTGTGAATCACTTAAATGCGACGAGGCGGACACATTGAGTGAGGAGTTATATGAGACGGTCACATCTGACTTCACTAAACAAGTGGAATCTGGAGCTCTCACAACCTCAATCCAAACAAAGGCAGCTGAGAAGGGTGTCGAGTCTCTCGAAAGTGTCTCCATCTCAAGTGTCAAGACCGGTCAACCTACTGTCACTGTCAAGGAAGCAAAGGATCAGACCTTGCCTACTGATCCAGATGATGACGATGACAGTGCTTCTCATGTTCTAGCCACTGCGGCATCTCTTGCTCTTGTGTTGTTGTCTGCTACAGTATTAATTGGATAGACGAGACTGAGTAAAGTGTGGTGTTTTCTTTCTAACTAAATCATAAGTATGTTATTGAATGTAACCTAGATGGTCTTGCCTGGTATGTAGAGTAACTATCTGTGGTGTAAGGAGAGCTCACCAATGGGGAGATGAACGAGCAACGAGCTAGCTTCTAAACATAGACCTATCAAATTATTAGATACAACTTTCTATTTTTAAGGCAGTACAACATCTATCACCACTCTCCAGTCAGACACTTGATACACAATAGTGTTCAACTCATTAGGGCTCGTTACATAAACAGTCTCATATCTGGATGGTTTATCACATCGACAGAAAGACAACAGCTTGGCTAAATCTTGTGGGGCAACTATCCTATCTCTACCTGCCTCGCAAACATAACACACTAAAACCACTTTAGGAAAGTCAAAGACATACTTCTTTGGCTTGATCTTGGAGGACATATCCACTAGCACTTCATCTCTACTTTCATCATTGGAGTACGGAAGTCAAAGACTTGGGGCTCAAGAGTCTCAAAGGCATTGAAGAGGAAGTCATTAATGTCATCCAGCTCACTGTGGCAGGCGGTTGTGGTCAATGAGTATATGGTTAGCAACCTCAAAACAAATAATATACACAAAAACACTCATAAGATATGTTCACTTACTCGCAAAACTCATCAAAGTCTCCAGCATCAAGAGCAATTTGGAATATAATGTAATTACCATACTGATCATCATTATCTTCCACAAAGTCTAAGAAATCTTGATCATCTTTATCATTCTGTCCTCGATCATCATCATACAATAAAAAGTCATCATCAAATCCCAAACTCGAGAAGTATTCCACGAAACTATCAGCATCCCTATCATCACATGTGAATGCTAAGAAGTCTTGTAGGTCACGCTTATCATCCAAATCATGTATACCAGAATGGACATATACAAATCCCTCCCCGGGGAATGAGTTATCATTCTCATCGGCAATATCCTCATCAATGTAATAACATTCCGAGTTGGGTGGGAAGTCCAAGAATGAAGCCTGAACAGTCCAACATAACTGCGTATTCGCCTCAACACCTGCATCTAATCCCCATAAGAACCAGGTAGCATCATCATCAATATCACCAGCATCAATACTAACAAATCCATCATTACTAAAGATGAAGCTAGTTGCCATGGTAAACAAATCATACGAGCCAGATTTGGGTATACCAAATAATAAACTATCACCATTCTCCAATGGGCCACGGATAGCATCAACTTCTAACACTCCATCATCATTCCATGTATAGTAATCGATTAATTCATATGGGTCACCATTCGTTGCCAGAATAGCCAAGTCATCAAATACTGGAAAGCCATAGCTCCATAATGGCAATTCGACTTTGTCACTATGTACCATCCAAAAGATATCACTAAACCATTGTTCTTTCGATAGGTTAGTTAATCGGACGATACAATCGTATTCATCCCAATCGTATGAGTTGGATTTAGATGAATAACTGTATGATGACTTTTTGGACTTTTTGAGATTACGTGTAGTGTAATTGTCTTGTTCGACGTTGTTGATTTCGACTGTTGGTCCACCGCCGCCTCGGAGCTTCTCTTGTTCTTCTACATCTACATCTACTTCTAAAGTGGTTCCATCAGCATTCACTTCAACACCCATTTTGGTACGTGAGTGTGGTTGACGTAACTCACGCTCTCGATGCTTATCGGCCAAGGACCGGTTCGCCTCGGATGATGATTTGATAGGACGTTTCCCAGGACGAGGATTTGGTAAACGTTCCTTATTGGCTGTAGTACGACGTTGACGCTTATCAGAGACTGGTGCTGCCTCTTCATCTTCTTCAGAGGTCTTGTCTTCTTCTCCTTTTTCAGGGTATCTAGGAGATTGTGGCTGTGAAGCACCACCAGCAGCAGCCTTACGAGCAGCACGACGCTCCTGGCGTGCCTTACGACGTTGTACACGTTCCTCATCTGTCGTTGTTTGTCTACGCTTCTTTTGTTGGATATCTGGAATGATAGGCTCGGTATCCTCTTCACCATTAGTAGGAGATTGATACTTTTCAAATTGAAATGCATCCCCATCCTCGGCCTCCGCGGCGGTGGACTCATCAGCCACAGAATCCTTCTTCAACTTCTTCTCCTTAAATACTGTACGACGTTCTAATGCTCTATCCATAATATCAACATGATTAACATTTGTCTTCTTCTCCATGTTGCTCATAACTCCACTAACTCCACTTGTGGCAGCACCTCTACGATGATACTGAGATTCTCCTCCATTGGCGGTAGCAGTAGCACGAGCCTCACGACGTTGTGTACGAGCAGTAGAAACTTTATCCAGTATAGTACGTTGTGCGGATGTGCCTTTGTTCATGTCAACATTGTTTTTATGAAATATAGTAGTTGTCTTCTTTTTGTTGCGGTTTGCATTTTGTTTGGAAAGTTTAACTGCTGAGGTTGATGTTGGGAGGGAGGTAGAAGCTAGTGCTGCTAGGGCTATTGATGATACTATTCTCATTGTGATTATATATGATATTGTTATTAATGCGGTAGCGGGGCTAGGATATTAGAACGTCTATCAAGAGAGTGTAGTGTAGGAGCCGTCAAACAAACTCTCTCCCTCACTCTTTTTTTATTCTTACCTTAACACGCATCCTCCTCGCCTAAAAGTTATATACATTACAAAGGTAAACTAATACTCTTAATGTTATAAATACCTAACACTAACAGACAATAAGAAATATTTTTCTATCTTATCAATTTTGGCCGAAAGGAGCCGACGAATAAAATTGAATATCGATTGCCTCCATGAGATCGGTGGCACGCAAAGAGGGAAGTGGATTGCAAATAAACAAGAGATTGAGGTATATAAACAACAGTATCCTTTTGTTGGCCTTCTATCATCTCGGATAATCAGAGCTTCATCAAATGATTCTTGATATCCTTGTCATCCCTGATACTATTACTATTACTCTCCTCTTTGTTATATGCAGCATACAGTACGTATCATCTTTCTCTACTAATATCAGAGTAAACAATTTTAATCGAAGGTATCAACACACATCAATCAATATGGCATGGTCAGATACATGGGCAGATATACTAAACGGCGGCTCGCCTCGATGGAAGGTGGATGATTTGAATTCAAAGAAGATTGCACTTGATTATATACTACAACATCATACTACAACTACTACCGCTACCGACGATGACGATCAACAAAAGGGGGAGTCAAATACATCATCACTACGTATATTGTGTCCATTGGCAGGTGACGATCCATTTATTCATTACGCATATAGTCAAGGACATGAAGTTACTGCAATTGATATTGTACCCGAGGCATTGGAGGTTATGCGATTACAATTTGGTAATGCTAGTGATTGGTCGGTAGTAGAAACTAATGATAGTAGCAACAAGGAAGAGAAGCAATGGAAACATACCAGTGGTAAAGTAATATTATACGAAGGTGACATCCTAACAAAACGATCTGAATTACTAAACTCATTTGATGCCATATATGACAAGGATTCATTCGGTGCATTAAACTTAGACATGAGATCAGCATACTGTAAACGATTATCCGAATATATCAAACCAAATGGTACAATATATATAGAAGTTAAATACAAAGAGAACGAGTGGCAAAGACCAAATGGACCACCGTATCATGTTGAGAAGGAGGATATCATGAATGAAGATAGTTTTGGTAATTGTTTTGAATATGTAAAGAGTTTGGGTGAGGTATATCCATTGAATATACCTAATATGAAACAGACTGGGCATATATTACGAAGGGTATTGAAAAGATAGAACTAGAGATAGATTAGACTTGTACATATAGAATACTTGGTCGTGTAAATCATCTCCTGTACATTGATAGATTATGCATTTTACTTTTTATGAATATAAATCTTTGCCACGAGCATCCTATCTAGTATGATGCCTTTTCGTCTGTTATCCAGAGCTTTGGCACAGTATATCACATTCCTTCTTATGATTAGGCCAGTCGGTAACTTGACAATTCCTAGAGCAATAGTAATGAACCATACACCTGCTACAGACTGATAATGCCACACGTTCCTTCTCCTGTCGACAACCGAAGCAATTGCCCGTCTTTGGAAGAGTTCTCCTAGCCTCCTGATACATTTCCTTTAGACATGAACAAGATATCCTTTTCGAATAGAACTTCAAAGCATCACGTCTAACACTACTTGACCTTATATCAAGATCTCTTAACTTTGTTGCTACGCCTCGGCTATTGATGGTCTTATTCAAACAACCATTACCGTCATAATTTTCAAGTGAAGTAATTGATGTAGCAATAGTTAACGAACGACTGAGATTTGCACCTGATAGAATACTATTCGTTCCCATTCTTGTCATAATGTTCATTACCATTTTCTTGTTACTATCATCATTCCAAATTTGAGTGTGTGTTTTGAACAAAGATGTGATTTTCTGTAGAGCAGAACCATCCGACTTACGATTCCAGTCGACAATTAAATCATTCATAAACCTGCAAACAGGATGATCTAAAGCGTTTGGCAGTTCACTACACCCATGATCACACGCAATATGAGTAGTCTGTCCAGCAAATTTCGAATCACCAGTTGCCATTCCCCACCACATTATATGAGCTATGTCCCTCTCTTCCTTAATCTTCTTGGCCTTTCTCTCTTTTCCTTTGTTTTTCTTCCTCGAACTTGATACCATTTTTCTATTAAAATAGCTGTTTTGCCGATATTGATATTTGTTTGCAGATTTGTTTAATAATGCGGACAAGGCCGATGTATTTTTGTGTACTTGATTGTCCTGCTTTACCGGTTGAAATACGAAGATAATATAAGAGTGTAATATTGTAACGTGGCGTCCTCTCTTCTATTGCAAAAACAGCATTACTACTAATAAAAAATAACATATACCGCTCATCATGATATAAACCACTCACCTACCAGATTATTACTACGCCTATAGCGCCATACTCATGCTGTCGGCAGCGGCAAACATCCAAACAATACATTACACGCAACTATATATTATTTCTTGAGTGGATCTTTTTCTATCTCGAAGTTCCATCTATAAGTTTCAAATTATGAGTTACATCCAATATGGGGCTGTAAAAGTATGGTGGAGGGCCCTACAATCATGCTGAGAGTGTTCATCACACTGTTATGCATCCATACAATGCCAATCAACCACTATTGTAGCACCTACATGATGGCATACCACCACTTGACGGCCAAACTTGCCTGAGAGTTGGCAGAAAATTGAGATTTTTCCTGATCTGAGGCATGAAACCTGCCAATATGGGGCTGTAAAAGTATGGTGGAGGGCCCTACAATCATGCTGAGAGTGTTCATCACACTGTTATGCATCCATACAATGCCAATCAACCACTATTGTAGCACCTACATGATGGCATACCACCACTTGA
>Ga0075439_12761_pt1 | contig 25687 bp, 20 predicted proteins | sample MintriSingleCell_FD_74264 | JGI IMG/M metagenome (GOLD analysis project Ga0075439, IMG submission 74264) | Marine eukaryotic communities from Monterey Bay, USA to study complex ecological interactions - Minidiscus trioculatus JGI Plate_4_G5... | ecosystem: Environmental > Aquatic > Marine >... | reverse complement strand
TGATAACCTACCCCAAACAACAACGATATGAAATACTTCTTCCCCTTAGACACAAAAGACACATCTGCATCTCGTCACTTTGAACTAAACCTACGGCTGTGCTCTGCTTGGCATTTCCCCTTACTCTGGAGAGTGGTGCTATTATTAGCTATTGTTGATTCTTTCCGACACCTTTGGTCATTCTTTCTTGGTAGCAAGTTTTGGATGGGTAACAACTCTAACAACAATATCAACTCGCCCACTAACTGACCAGCTTTACATCATCAAGGACTATCACATTCATTGCATATTGCAATACCTATAATAGTAGGTAGGTTCTGGCAGGAGGCTGTAAAACTATAAAGATAGATTATCCATTGCAATAATTAAAAACATATAACAATATGTCAAGCAGGCGAATCGGTAGGTCATCGTTTGAATCATCCTGCCAATCCTTATCATGGCGTGATGATGATGATGATATAAATATCCGTGGTAGTAGCAGTAGCAGTAGTATATCGAATGATAAGATCACTAAGTTTGATAATCTTCTGCGTCGTATTGAAAATGAACGCGAGAAGATTGCACATCGCCCTTCAACACCTAGACTTGAAACTATTGCAACACCCACAACTAGATCGCCATATGGTGGCAATAGAGATACTACACCGTCATCTATCAGTGGTGGCGATTATGACTTTGCTAGACGAGCAAGAGAGTTGCGCATGTCTGATGGTGGTACACCCAAAAATAGATTATCTGTACAGAATCGAGTATCAGGTGAGAATACAAATATGAATACTACACCTCGCAGTGCCGGCGGTCGTACACCAGTAAAACGAGTTACAGTAGTGGAAGGAGGAGCCGGCGGTGGTATGGAATCATACACCACCATCAACAATAGCAGTCAGAATGATTTCAAGTTACAGGTATCAAAATTCCATGATAGTTTAGTATCAGCACATGATACCATTACATCATTAGAGAAAGATATACGAATGTTAAAGAAACAAGTAAAGGAGAAAGATAATTGTATTGATGCGTTAGATACTCGAAACAAATCACTGAATGAAACTGTGGTTAAGTTACAAGGTGATAATCATACATTATTATTAGAAAAGGATGATATCACAAAACGTCATACACATGAAATTGATAAGTTACAAGTTGCATTTAATAAGTATCAACAGGATGCACAAGATGTGAACACGATTAATGAAGAATGTAAGAGTAAAGTTGATACTATCCAATCTGAGAAGCAACAATTGGAATCCACTGTTAACGAGAAAGACATTATGATTACAAGTCTACGACAGGAGATACAACGTTTGAATGAAGAACTAGCCGATGGGGCAATCGTACGTGCCAAGGCAACCAAGGCTGAAGAACAGGTTACACAATTACAACTTGAAGTAAACAAGTTGAATGAGAATAGTACATCGACAAATAAAGTTATTGTTGATTTAGAATTACGTCTCAAGGAGAAGAGTGATGAGTATACCAAGACAATAGTGGAGAAGGATGAGATAATTGCAACATTGCAATCAGAGCTGGAGAGTAAGGCGAGTTCTGAACGATTAAAGGATAAGAGTAATTTGTTAGAAAGTCAACTAGATGAAGTGAAGGCAGAGAATGAACACCTATCAGCCAAGCTCAAAGACACCGAGAAACGTCTACTCAGTACCGAGTCGACAGTAACAAAGCAGAATGAAGAGATTGAAAAGCTAGAAACGATTATACTCGATAACGAGTCTCGTGAGAAAGATCTCAAGCGTAGTTTAGAGAAGGAGCAAGAAGAGTTACAGAAACAGCGTGCAAGGTTTGAGCAATATGATACCAATTGTGCTAAAGAACAGGAAACAATATCAGCATTAGAACAGGCAATCGAAGACTTAGAAGCGGCACATAACGCCAGTAACTCCGAAATACTTCAACTGCAAGCGGAGAAGGAGAGTTTATCAGCTACACTAGATGAGGCTGAAGAGTATATGAAGATGTACTCAAAGGATATGCAAGAGTCACAGGAATTGAAGTCAATGATGTGTGAGTTGCAAGACATTAACGCTGAACTTGGTCAACAGCTACAGACTAAAGATGACGAGATACGTCGTAACCTCAAGCTCGTAGAAGATATGGAAGCTGCCATTTCGAAACTACAACGAGAACTATCAATCAAGCAAACGTCCGAAGAAACCCAAGATGAAAATACCAAGAAACTAGAAGAGTTGACTATAGCCTATGAACAGAATGAGGCTGAACTTGAACATTTACGATCCAACAAGAGTAAAATGATAGAAACTGTATCAAAGCTTGAGGAAGCAATCAAGGAGTCTTCATTTGGTTTGGGGGATGTACAAGAGAAGGAACGTGAATTGAAGAAGTCGCAAGAGGAAGTCAAACAGGCAAAGGCAAGAGTAGATGAGTTGGAGGAAGTTGTAAAGAGTTTACAGTATCATCTCAATGAATTTGAGGAACAAAAGGGAAATAAAGGAGATGATGACGAGTCAAAGGAACTGAAGAAAGAGGTAGAGACACTCAAAGCAAAGCTTAAAGAAAGAGACGAACAGCTAGTCAATGCCAAGAATAGTATAGCCGAGGCGCAAAAGATGATCTTTAGATTGATGGGTACGGTACAAGAATTAAGAAAGAAGAGCAAAGGACAACAAGAGGGGGGTGAGGAAAGATCAAAACCAACGTTTACATGTTGAGTTTGTTATACAGCGAGGATACCCAATCGTATCCTAAGATTAACAAAATGTATGATAACTATTGTTATGCTAGTACAATCACCTTATTTGCTATCAACCAAACAGCCATGGAATAGAGAACTTGTTCTGCAGTTTCATCTTCGTTTGGAGAAGTACCATTCCAACTTGCCAAACTAGAAGTTGATGCTCTCGAGTTCTGACGCTTTAAGTGCGGGGACGACTCTACTTGTCTTCCAATGAGTAAATCGAATGCTTCGCCTAAAGTTGGTGATGCAGAGATGCTCAAACCATCTTTTCTCTTTGATGTCAGAGAGCTTACAACAACAAATATGTGAGGAGCTCCAGCTGCTCCCCAATGGAACTTGAATTGTTGACTTCTTATTCCAAAGGTTTGCCAAAAGGGCAAAGCCAATTTTGCCATCTTGTGTACTATACCATCGACACATTTATACCGATTCTTCCGAAGTACTGGCGCAGCTGCTACACAGATACCAGAGCTTATAAGCCAAGTAGCAGCATTCATAGCAAGTGGTAGTGATACACTAGAATCCCAAGCTGCATCAGTAAGAGATTTCCGAGGCTGAAAATGAGGTAGAAGACGAAATAATGTTTGAGATATTGATGACGACGAGGCAGACATATCGTTCATACCATCGTCAATCAATCCATTTAATACCTCGGTAGCTGACTGGACTGGAAACAATAGCGTTTGGTGTGGCTCGATACCATACTGATGTTGTGTCTTAGACAACTGATCTATAGGTTCCAATGGCACCGCAACATGTCGATTGATATATACAACTCCCTCTCTTGTTAAATTGTTACTAGTATTTGTTGTAGTTGAGGAGGATATGAAGTGAAATACATTAGCCAACTCTCTAGCCAAATTACCCTGAAGCTTTATATCGCCATCATCATGATCATCAGCATTATCAATAGGTGGAGAAGCAGCTAAAAGGTTCTCTATCAAATCTTGGACGTACTCTCTCCTTTGTTCTCGTGTCATTTGATTCGTTTTATCGTGATCATCATCATCTGAAATTAGTTTTGTCTTATTTTGTTCTTTACTGATTGCACTATTGCCTTTTGGAGATGTGGGAGGCATTGTATCTCCCTTCTTTGAACTGATATCTCCAGTTGTCGATGTCTTATTGTTGTTGGGCACACTACTATCATTACTTCCTGAGCAATCAGGGCCGACTCTTAGCTCGTATTCTTTCTTAATCTGTAATAACATTTCACATTGTCTTGACACATAATTGCATCTTATTTCTTCCCGTTTCAATACATAGCATAATCTAGCTAAATTTCTATGGATGGTAGTGATCGTAAGGAATGCAGCATCACTTCGAGACTGAGTTGAATCTGCATGTATGTTAGGAGAATTTCTAATATGCATATCATCCACATTAAATGGATTATTATTATATTGTATCGAACTGTTGTTTGATGATTGATTCTCAGCCATGGATGCTCGTATAGATGGTGCTACTGGAGCTAATGCAACTATTACACTGAATAGTACTAAAGGATGATTAGATGAACCTTCACCTCCTATTGTTGATGGATGAGAGTCAAATAATTCTGCCCTGCAACAAAATGTTGTTCCACTAACATTCTATGCATCCGATATAAGACAAAAGTATGATTAGAGATATTGTTATGAGCATATGATATGCACATATTACACACAGATAAAGCTTACCAAAGTCAGAGGCTGTCCGCAAAGAGGCCTCTTTGGTCTAAATAATTTAGAGATCACACGTGCTGGCAGATCAAAGAATAAATCAATACTGTCACTACTACCACTTCCAGTAGTTGAATCACCCTCACCAATATCTTTCTTATTTTTAGTTGTTGAAGATGTAGACTTGTTTGTACCATTTTTCATCTCTGGTTGACCTCCCCGAGAGATAGAAAAGAAGGGCGGCGGAGATGCAGGATATCTGAATACTAATCTAGCTCCTTTACCGACTTCTTCCATTATTAGACCAATACCAAGTACACCAAGTTGTCTCAACGATGATAGTTCTGTTGATGATGAGTTTGTGTTCATATCTCCTCTTTCCTGATTGATATCAGTATCTTTTGAGCTGTCAACCATGGTCCAGCGGCCTTCTCTATGATACTTCAAACTATAAGCTGGAACAAAATCTGGTATGCACTACTTCTAAACCAATGGATACTCTAAGCAATAGTTTAATGAAGTAATTGTTGTCATCAGATGCAAAGCTTGGCTAAGTGAAAGTGTAGAACATAAAAACAAAACCAACAATACCAGCAGATGGTTAAAACTGATCTAATAAGTATATCCAATGTATACGACTGTCTATATTGCAGTTGCTTGTATATCCTCTAGGCTGTAAGTACTTTCTCTTGTGAGTAGTGACTTTGGGAGTCTTTTCGACTAATGGGACATAGGGACATAACATGCAACGAGCTGCCTATTACAAATACACAAGAATATGCAGTAATAATGCATGTATTCTCAATTACAACGAAGACTAAGAGAGCTCAATAATCACTACCAGTCCATTGACTTATTATTCTGTTTTATGATTAAGCTCTATTGACTCTTTTTACTTGATGCTATCTATTTCAACACACATTTTTACTTCTTGTCACCCTTATCATCATCAGGCTTTTTCTCTTCATAATCTGCATCGACTGTGGTATCGTCCTTCTTATCACCTTCAGCGGCTCCGGCATCATCTCCACCAGCCTGTTGTTGCTGCTGTCCATAAATAGCCTGTCCCATCTTCATACTAGCTTGACTTAATGCCTCAGTCTTGCTCTTGAGCTCGTCCAAGTCATCACTATCCTTGATTAATCTTGCTTCCTCGAGTGCCTTCTCTACCTCCTTCTTCGTCTCCTCGTCAACCTTATCGGCATTATCCTTCAAACTCTTTTCGGTACTGTAAATCAATGAATCAATCTCATTCTTCGATTCAATAACCTGCTTCTTCTTAGCATCTGCCTCGGCATTAACTTCAGCATCTTGGACCATACGTTCAATATCATCATCGGAGAGTCCACCACATGACTTGATAACAATATTCTGTTCCTTACCAGTGCCCTTATCCTTAGCAGAAACATTAAGGATACCATCAGCATCAATATCGAACGATACCTCAATCTGCGGTACACCACGAGGTGCCGAAGGAATGCCAACCAAGTCAAACTCTCCCAAGTTCTTATTATCAGCTGCCATTTCACGTTCACCTTGCATAACCTTAATCTGTACCTGCGGTTGATTATCCACGGCAGTAGAGAAGGTTTGTTGTTTCTTGGTGGGGATGGTAGTATTTCGCGGAATTAACTTGGTCATTACACCTCCCAGGGTTTCAATACCAAGTGATAATGGAGTAACATCCAACAGAAGGATATCCTTAACATCACCCTTGAGTACACCTCCCTGAATGGCAGCACCCATCGCCACAACCTCATCGGGATTAACACCTCGACTTGGTTTCTTACCAAAGAACTTTTCAACAGTCTCCTGTACCTTGGGCATACGTGTCATACCACCCACAAGGATGACATCATGAATCTCATCTTTTGATACATCTGCATCCTTCAAACACTTGTTTAGTGGATCGACAGTCTTTTGAACTAACTCTCCTACCATATTCTCAAACTGTGCCTTGGTAACCTTAATATTCAAATGCTTCGGGCCACTAGCATCGGCAGTAATGAAGGGCAATGAAACATCCGTCTGTGCCAATCCATCTAATTCACGCTTCGCCTTCTCGGCTGCCTCACGCAATCGTTGCATTGCCAAGTTATCACCACTTAAATCAATACCACTCTCTTGTTTGAATGTTTTCATTAGATATTCTAATAATTCTTCATCGAAATCTTCACCACCCAACATGGTATTACCGTTTGTAGCCTTTACTTCGAAGACACCTCCGGAGATTTCAAGTATGGAAACATCAAATGTACCTCCACCTAAATCGAATACGGCAATTGTCTTCCCATCAGCCTTATCCATACCATATGCCAATGCAGCAGCTGTCGGCTCATTAATAATACGAAGTACTTCCAATCCAGCAATCTTACCAGCATCTTTGGTTGCTTGTCGTTGTGAATCATTAAAGTAGGCGGGTACAGTAATAACTGCTTTACTAACATCACGTCCTAGGAATCCCTCGGCGGTCTCCTTCATTTTACCCAATACCATACTACCAATTTGACTTGGACTAAACTTCTCACCACGTGCCTCCACCCATGCGTCATCATTATTATTCGATTTGACAATATTGTAGGGAACTAATCCTTGAATATCTTTCACTTCCTTATCACTGAAGGATCGTCCGATTAAACGTTTGACAGCGTAGAAGGTATTATCGGGATTGGTAACTGCTTGACGCTTTGCTGCCATGCCTGTTAAGCGTGTTGAGTCATCTGTTATTGCTACTACTGATGGTGTTGTTCGTGCTCCTTCGGAGTTTTCAATAACACGTGCATTGCGTCCTTCCTGTTATTATTAGTTTGTGTGTAGTTGAGTGGGGATAGAGATTAAGAGTTAGATATCGAGTTGTGCATATCTTATGTACAAAAAGGGGGGGAGATGTAAGTCCTACATCGGCAGCCTGCACACTCTTTAGACAACTTACCATGATAGCAACACAAGAGTTGGTAGTACCTAAATCAATACCAATTACATCGCCCATATCACTACTCTTCCATCTCATTGCCTGTTGCGATGCTCCACCACCAAAGGATGATTGCATTATTGTTGTATTTCTACCAGTTGCTCTAGCCGCTAGCGATAGCATTGATGATGATCGCAATCCTAGTTGAAGTGCCATTATTGATTTGTATGTTTGTTTGTTGATAAGTATTAATACTAAACTTTGTTTATCAGATAGCGTTGTTCTTTAGATTATGAGCTTTGCAATGCTCATCACTCCTGCTTTTTTCCAATGAAATCTTTTTAGTTTTGTGGCTGAGGTTGGTTGAGCGTGTTTTCGATAGATACCGTAATTTAGGGCCATCAGCCCGAAACGGGCTACCCCGAAATTGAACTCTCATAAAATTTAATATTGCAAAAACCCCTGCCTACCATACTATCATTTTCATATCAATATCCCAAGACGAGGTTCCAAACAGCATTTCAAATAATGACCGACGTTGCTGCCGTAGTTGCGGCTGCTAATGGTTCACGTGGTATTGGCTTTCAGGGTAATTTGGTAAGTAAAAATAATATAAGACATAAGATGGTGCATGAGTCAGTATTTTGCAAATGATGGTGCACCTTATCTATTTTGATATATAATATGGGTGTATTATGTATAATATCGTATTAAACGTCTAACTAATACATACATCTAATTTTCTTATATACCACAATACTTTAATACCACCAATACACTATATATATATTAAAACAGCCATGGCGACTACCAGGTGACATGAAACATTTTAAACAAGTTACATGCACTGCACCAACACCAACACAAACTAATGCAGTAATCATGGGACGTAAAACATGGGAATCTATTCCACCTAAATTCCGTCCATTGCCTGGCCGTACGAATGTTATTCTAAGCCGTGGTGGTATTTCCGCTGTTGAAGGTGTACCAACATCTAATGATAATGATAACAATGACAAAGAGGCAGTATTGGTTGCAACATCACTAGATGATGCAATGGCACAAATTAATGCCCGTCCAAATCATGGCTCGACATTTATTATTGGTGGTGGTGAGATATATAATGCTGCCATGAAGAGTGGATTAGTTAATCGTGTAGTTTATACGAATGTTAAGGGTATGAGTGATGATACCAAGTATGATGCCTTCTTTCCTGAAATGAAGGATAGCGAATGGGAATGTGTACCATTTAAGAAGTGTGGTGCATCGGATGACGAGAATGCAGATAGTGGTAATCATGTTGAGGATAATGGAGAGGAACCAGCCTCCAAGAAGGTCAAGGTTGCAGCTGAAGAACATACCGATGCCAAATCTGGACTTAAATATGAATTCTTGGAGTATATCAAACGTGATGCACAAACACCTACTGCTACTACTTCGGAAGATGCTACAATGGCAGATGCTAAGAAGGAGGAAATTCCCGAGGGACCCGAAATTAATCCCGAGGAAATGCAATATCTTAACATTTGTCGTGATATTATTGAGAATGGTGTTAAGCGTGGTGATCGTACAGGCACGGGTACTATGTCAAAGTTTGGTGTACAAATGAGATATTCATTAAGGGATGATACCTTACCATTATTGACTACCAAGCGTACCTTCTGGCGAGGCGTGGCTGAGGAGTTATTATGGTTTGTCAAGGGTTCCACAAATGCTAATGAGTTGGCTGCCAAGAATATTCATATTTGGGATGGTAATGGTTCACGTGAATTCCTGGATGATCGAGGCTTAAGTCATCGTGAACAGGGTGACCTTGGACCTGTCTATGGATTCCAATGGCGACACTTTGGTGCCGAGTATAAGGATATGCATGCTGATTATTCAGGTCAGGGCGTTGATCAACTTGCTGAATGTATTGATAAGATTATGAATAACCCTGAAGATCGAAGGATTATTATGAGCGCATGGAATCCTGTCGATTTGGATTTGATGGCCTTGCCCCCTTGTCATATGTTTTGTCAGTTCTATGTGAGTATAGCATTCTGTGGATGTTGCATGAATATCACACATTGGCATATTATCTTACTTCTTTTGACACTCGTCTCATTTGTTCACAGGTTGATACGGAAAAGAATGAAGTCTCTTGTCAAATGTACCAACGTTCGGCCGATATGGGTCTAGGTGTGCCATTTAACATTGCATCTTATGCTCTCCTGACTCATATGATTGCTAAGGTAACTGGACGTAAGGCTGGAGACTTTGTTCACACTATCGGAGACGCGCATGTATACTTGAATCATGTCGATGCACTAAAGGAACAGCTGAAGAGGAATCCTAGGGCATTTCCCAAGTTAAAGTTGAAGGAGGGAAAAGAGTATAACGATATCGACGGGTTCGAGTATGAAGACTTTGAGGTTGTTGGATACAAGCCTCATAAGAAGATTCAGATGGAGATGGCTGTTTAATGATTGTGTGCTACTGTGTGAAAGTAAAGGGGGGAGAATAAATGGGGTAACATTACATAATGTAATAAAGCAATGTTGATAAGTGGAATGTCCTCTCTAGAGACTTAGCCCTACACAATGTAGCAGTGCAGATACAAGTCACGCAAGACTTTACATCATATCCAAAACTCCAATATCGCTATCAGACCAAAGAGGTATTACTGAATGGGTCTACTCTCTCCTCCATGCGAGTTACTGATACAAGAAGACGCACCAAAAGCATCTTGCCGATTCAAGCTGGGAATATTATGGTCTTGGTGGAAGTGACCTTGTGGATGGTGATGATGTGCTGTTTGGTTCTCACTGAATGGATTGAACAGCCACTTGAATGCAAATATTGGTAGAAAAAGTAAGGGTATTGTTTGTTTACCAGCCTTCCTAGTATGGTGATGCTAAGGATATAAGGTCAGATTCGAGAAGCCCGATCATATTATACAATACAAACCTACTTACTCTGGTTATGAACATAATTACTACAGATGCCACGAACGATATCAGAACGTATTCTTTGGCTAATGTGGCCGTCTCGGGGTCTGTCTTCATTGTGTATTTTATTGTTTTGACGAGTGGATAATGATATTACTTTGGTATGTTATTCTTTTCTTTCTTATGAGAGTTTGTGAGAGAGCTTAGACAATATAGTAAGCGAACACTAAGTGACAAGACATTTTCCCAAGACAGTTGCTATGAAGTCATTTACTTTATGCTCATCTGTTCTATGAGCAAAAGCTTTCAGAGTAGACATCATCGTCATCAGACGACTCAGTACTTGAGGATGCAGAAGACCCTGCTTCACTAGAATTGCTGGCAGTGATCTGTGGTTTCACTTGCTCAGCACTATGCACATCTTCTTTGACGCTCTCGTGCTTAGTTGAAGACTGGGAAAGAAACTCAGAGAATTGCTCAGAGTATTGTTCAGAATCAACACCTGATGTAGTCTGCTGCTCAACTTCAGTATGTTCTTTGTCAGTGTCGTCAGTCTCTGATTTGACACTATCTTTTTGGCGGATGTAAACAGTTGAAGTTGTACTCGGAAGTAAAAGTTTGATAGATTGAGCTTCCTCATCAATATTAACCTCCTCGACTTCGGCTGCCTTGACTTCTACCTCTATACCAGTTTCGTTCTTATAATTGGTACTTTTCTCATTTGCTGCCACTTGAGGGTCCTCGACCTCGACCTCTGCTTTGTCTTGTAAGCTCTCATCGTTGACACTATCCTCTTCTACTAATGAGGTGGCTTTCTTGCTCTCTTCTGTTTCTGTGTCAGCAGCCAACTCATCACCCTTTACAGCACTCTTTTCCGACACAGTATCCTCACGATTTGGCAACAAAGCAGCAGTAGCATCATCGACATCCTCGGTAAGCGCTGAAAGGTTTAAAATTGTGATAGCTACTTGTTCTGAAGCAGCTTCAGGAGGATCCTCTAATGAGTTACATGGGGGATCTTCAGGAATAACTGGCTGGAGACAAAGCAGTTTCTTGTCGTTATCAGATGATGCCGCAACTGGTGAAGTGATCATTTCCTCTTCGTGTTTAGGGAGAGTAGTGTTGTTGCTAGTCTTGGAAATTTCACTATCATGTTGACGATCTGGTTGATTCTCTATCGGTTTAATCTCACATGTTTGTACACCCTCATCATAAGTAGTCTTAACCTGTTGACAGTGAGTGGTGGTGTTAGATTGAATGGGGAAACTCGTAGCCAAGTTGTTTGGACTTGACCCTAACAACTGAATATCTGTATTAGCAGGACTTCTATCATATGTTGTACTAGGCTGCATAACCTCACTGTTTGCAGGTTGTGCAATCTCTCGGAATGATATCGACTCTATTGCTGCCTGAGATGTGCGTAATAGCGATCGAAGACCCGAAATCTCAAGCCTACTAGCTTCGAGTTCTGACTTTGTATCTTCGTATTGACTTTGCAATTTAGACAGTTGAGTGTGCTTCTTAGTTTGGTCCTCTTCATATTGAGCTCGTAGACTCTCAATCTCGCGGTTCAAAGATGTAAATTCTCGCTCTTTTGCTTTCATTTGATCTCGCTGGTCAGCAACCTCATTCATTTGTAACTGAAGACTATGTCGCTGGTTTGCCAACTCTTCCATTGTCGTGCGTGTCTTCTCTTGAATGTGGTCATGCTCTTCTTCCCATTCAGTTAACTTAGAAAGTTGCATAGTCTTGACACGCTCTGCTAATAATTCTATCTCGTTCTTTAAGGACTGTTTCTCTAATAATGCAGATTCAAGTTTCGTTGTTGCCCCTTTCAGTTCACCTTGTGCTTGAACTTGCTGTTGTGAGAGTTGCATGGCAAGTTCTTCTTCCCTGCGCTGAGCTTTAGCTTTCTCAGCATTCACTTGGTCTTTCAGTTGCTGTAAAGATTGCTTGTGTTTCTGCTCTACCCTGCGCGTCGACTCAATCGCTTGCCTTTTTGCTGACAGCTTTAATTTATCATTAAATTCATTTCTCAATCTCTGCTCGATCTCACGTTCTATTTCTATGATGGAAGACTGCTTTCTTGTTGCACTTTGGCTGTTGTTGACAGTATTCTCTTTGTTATCATCGGTTTGCACATTTGCTGTTGATACCTGAATTGTGCGTGCATCACTCGTTGTTTGTGATGATAACCAGTTAGCTACCGACTGCAATAATGAAAGTATATCATTTGTTTTGTTGTTGTCTTTGCTGCTAAACGTAGACAATAAATCTTGCAATCCTAGTTCAGTAAAGATCTCAATAATTGAGAGAGGTTGTAATTTACTCTCGGCCGCATAGACGGACAGTGTATGTGGATATTCTTGACTCTCAAGGAAGTGGAAGAGTAGAGAAAGCAGTGCTATTTCTTTCGGATCATCTTTCTTAGTCGCATTGTTATTTGTATCATTTTTATTATTACTAAGAAGAGAAGAAAGTATCTTGCTCTTTATAGATGTTTGCAGTTCGTCAAATACTCCGTCATCTTTTAGTTGCTGTTTTATCGAGCGTTGACTGCTCTCTGTTTTGTTCATTGTATTGGGTGTCATTAAATATCGACTTAGTACTCCATAATGACAATATAATTAACGTAGGCTCTGCAGATAGACAATGCCGACAGCAAATAACTCTATCACAGTGACGACTCTATCAGCACAATGGCAATGTAAATTTATACTTCCCTGAACTATCCACTACTTATTAATGTAACAACTGAAACTCAAGTGAATGTCAACTCAATACATTTTTTGCAAAAACTCGACTATCGCCAAAATCAGAAAATGATTTCGAACTAAGATGTGCATTATGAATCGGCGTACCGTGTTGTCCATATATAATTACTAATTACTAACTACGCGATATATGTACACTACATTAATATAAAGTATCATATATCTGCACCGCAGACGGTTTGAGCCGCATTAGATACCGTGATATGCCTATGAGTCATAATAATGTATATAATAAGTAGGTCTCAACCATCTCCCAGGGTAGGATAAGGTACCTTACTGCCATGCGGTTATATAGAATGGGGGCGCTTCCATCGTGTGTTGACAGTGTTGTTGATGAAGTTTACTTGTGGTATCTTTCGCTATTATTGGCGAAACTGAAAGTGACTGATGTTGTGGCGCACTTAACTCCTCTCCATCCCCATCCCTTTATAATCCTTATTAAGCACAAAGTTGAGACAATAAACTTGTACATTGTTATTGTATTCCTCATGAATTTAAATATTCCTACCGATGATCATAACGAAGCTATTAGTTTTGGCAATCATTTGAGATCTGAAGGACACGACAATGAATCGGCTCGTGAGAATGAAGCGGTACTTCGGCACTTGCTCTATCATGCTGCGAGACTAAAGGCAGGTAATCACGATGGAGCGAAACTTCACCTATCCATTTCTGCATGTAATAACAACAACCAAAATTATCAAAGCGTAATCAATGTGTTTGAAGAGAATGGCATTCTCTTGCAAGGAGAGAGCGCTCCTCTTTTACCGTATTGGAAACGATTTGCAGATGTGCTAATGACAGCAGTATCGTCCCAAATTCATACTCTTAGACGTCTTGATATCATCCGTGTGCAATTGAGCAATGAGGTATTAAAAATACTTCTTCAATCATTAAAGGGGGTGCCACTTCAGCACTTGATCTTAGTATCCAATGCCTTTGAAAGCGAAGGTTTCAAATGTATCATCGAGCTTCTGAAGACAAATAATAAACTTGAAGAGTTGTGCCTTTTATCAAACCCGATAGAGAACAAAACTGATGCAAAGAATCTACTTGATGCTTTGATTGAACATCCAACGATTGCAAGTCAATATCCACTCCAGATCAGCAGATGTGGCGTGGAGAGGGCGATACTTCCAGGACTTCTTCAATTGAATAATGTGAATCTTGAGTATAATAATATTGCCTCAGATGTAGCGAAACTCATCATCGATTGTTTGGCATGCAACCCCGCTATCGGAAGGCTATGTCTGAGCAATAACTTGCTAAGCGATGGCGATGCTAAGGGTCTATCTGAGTCTTTAAAGACAAACACTAATTTGAGAATCTTGATTCTTGAAGACAATCTCATTACTCAAGAAGGCTTTTTACCGTTGCTACAAGTGGTTTCCAACTGGATCAGTCTGAACTTGATGAGTGAGTCCAACCACACTTGTCAAATCGAAGACGACGCCTACAACATTCGTGAAGTCAACAAGTGTATGGATCCCGAGATGAATAGGGAGATAAAGCTGTTTATAGCTCTGACGGCAAACTATCAAAATTGGTGTAGTATGAAGTATCTCAATGATACTCCTATTGAAGTTTTTCCACGGATACTTTTCTTCCTTCATAGTAACGCACAGGAGAAGTTATCTGTACTTTTTAGGTTCATGAGTGAATGGAGCATGCATCTCCTGTATACAAACCGTGCTGTTATTGAGCCCCGTAGAAGTGGACGTATTAGGAAGAAGATGGTCATGAAGTATATGGAGAAGAAGTAACTTTGTTTGGTTGTTATTGACGTGTAGTCGTGTTTGGTATATCATATGTTGAAAGTGTTTGCTGTAGTAATAAATAAGTTCCCATTGTCAAGCTTTCTCTTTACATTATTGCAATAGATCTTTGGGTATAACTTATTAATCACTTGGTTCCAGTGGTTTTGTTACCCATCTTTTAATCTTCTGTACAGGTATCAAACTAAATGATGGTAGCGCTATGTAATAGGTTCATGTGTAATAGATACATATTGAGTTGTGCATTAAAAAAGAAACACTTAACACGAGATACACACATGACAACTTACCAGCTCCACCACTGGGAAATCCGCCACGATCAGCAGGTCTAACATTTGGATCAAAACCCTGCCAAGCCTGTACAGTATCATATATAGACTTCTCCATCCCAAGAGTTATAAAAGGCAGCGCCAATAAGCCATATACTCCTACTGGAGATTTGACAACTCTATCAACTACTCGGGTAGTAACACCTCTTGAATGACCATAGCAGAATGCACAGAATGGTACCATTGCAGCAGAGAATGATAGGAACCAAGAGGGTACTGTACGATCATCAATGTTGGAAAGTTGTTCCTCGTTTGCTGGAGAAGATGACGATTGTTGTTGAGAGTCACTACTTGAAGGTTTCATGCTTGCAGTTGATATGTAATTTACACTAATAATAGGACAAACTGTTTATATATTGCAAATACTAATTAAGGAGATATATCAATACCAAAGGAGAGACGCTATGATCTTGGTTGACTTGATAGTATGTGCACATTTTTGAGGGGGAGAGAAAAGGGGAGAGCTCGCGATTAGATAGATTCCGCGTGGCGATTGAAAATATCTCATAAATCATAAACATTGTGAGGTCAGTGAAGGTTGCAATAAGGAGAGCATACATCAATAATATACCAATCTAATAATAGGATAATAGGTACTAATTGTGTTGGTGTTCGATAATCGATAAGATAGGTTGCAATAAAGAAGAGGATACAGCTTATCACCAAGAACAATACATCAACAAAATAGATATCAAAATATGAATATATTTCAAACTCTCCTCGTCATATACTCTTGTATGAGCAGCATACAATCAGTATCGGCATCAGATTATTATCAAGATGATGGATACAACAATAATTATGGTGATTCCATGGGAGAATACTTCGATGGACAACAACCAGCCGCCGGCGGTAACAACCTACTTAAATTAACAGCAACCTCAGCAGTAGGATGGTTCCTCGGGGGTAAAATCCATTCAAAGCGTGCAGCCAAGGCATTAAAAGGCAAACATTCCAAGGAACGTGCTGCATTTGTACAATTATATCGTGAACAGGTGGGTGCATTACAAGAGTTTAATAAAGAAAGTGCACGTATTATTCAGGCTATGGAATCATCTATTATCGCCCGGCAGAATGGCGTGCCTGCTGAGATTGATACCGTACCATTCTTCATGGCAGATACCGATGGATCGAAGAAGATTAGTAAGGCTGAGTTTGATAGGTATGTTCGGGAATATCTTGTGAATTATCCAGGATTAAAGCCAGAGGATGTACCACGATGGGAAAGTTTTGATCATGATTTGAGTGGTCAGATTACATTTGATGAGTATAATCAACAAATGGCAAAGGAAATTAGAAAGGCTCAATACAGAGCTGCTAAGAACTAAAAAGGGCATATGTTGTAAGGGGAAGTATGTGGGGTATGATGGATGCTAATAATTTGGGAGATATGGGTGTTTTTAGTAGTATAAACATAGTGGATGAGAAAAACACGCTATGGGGTTAAGAAAGTCTTGCAATAATATAGTGTTTCCCTCTCTATACATACACACGTTAGCTTCTTTTCTACTGCATTAAGTTATCTTCAATCTAATTTCAAAGATTCACAAGGACCCCCAATCCCCTCTTTTTCTACTCGTATTTACAATCTTCCCACCAATCTTCCTCCTCGTTTTCACTATCACTATCTGAAGAGCTCTCTGGTGGTGCATTTGGGTCATAACAAGGTTCATCTCCACATGATTCGCAAATGTGTGGCTCTCTCTCAAAACAAGACCGACATATCCATCTAGGTGTAACGGGCAAGTCACTTTCTTCATACTCATGCACACAACGTTCACACATGGATTGAATATCATCGTTATTTTTGCATCTCATACAAGCCCTACGGTGACAGTCAATACACTCGGCTCCGCAATCTTTATCTTTGCATACCCGTCTTTGGCAGTGTAAACAGGGACGTATGTTTAGATCTTTGTATGGCGTCTCATCTCGTACATTGTAGTCGTCTACAAAAACACGAGGATCTGTCTCGTTGCACCTCTCAAAGTGTTGGGGTGTGTCAGTATCTTGTGCACATTGACTACACTCCCATTTGTTGCACTTTTGGCATGCATGCGGAGTGTTTTGGATACATTTTGAGCAAAGTAGATCAGTATTCAGACAAACAGTCCTGCCATGAGCCAAATCTCTATCATAAGCTTCCCATGCTTCTCTCCAAACATTCAAGGGAGTATCTTCGTTAATCATAACATCTTCCCAAACAGGAAAAGCAGTCACATTTGGCCAGCTTGTACGATTACAAGGAGAAAGTTTGTTCTCATTATCTCTACCATTGGTATTACGGAGGCTCTCTCTTGCCATCCTTGCTAATATCTCTTCATGAGATGGCAATCTCCCCAAAGTCTCATTAGCATTACGTCTCTCCGATCTTGCCTGTGTACTAATGATTAACCCACAATCACTACACAAATCAATCAAGAAGTATGTAGCAACGCGTTTAATATCTTGTCCCGAAGTACTCCAATTTGTTTGAATTGTATTTATTTCATCTATCCAATCAAACAACTCCACCATTTGACGACATGGGTTACGCTGTCGTCGTGCCCAGTTGATATAATCTCTGTGGTTCTGGTGAATATTCTTGTAGGTTAAGTTTTCATGTCACCCAAATCCAACTTGCTTATCTGCATTTTGATAGTGCACTAGATGGTTGCAAAACGATATAAAAGTTTCCATTGCAATGAATGCGGGAGAGGAATTATAAGTGGCTCATCATCATCGTGATTCTCAACCAACTCTGTAACAAATCCAGTAGCAAAGACTGCATGGTCGTCACCTATGTGAAAGTATTCATGGCTTTGACGGTACTCATCATTCAACTGATCTTCAGTCGTGTTACCAGCTGCATGATTTGTTCCATGCAACTCAAATATGATGATAGTCATCTCTGTCGGTTATGTTTTTGTTATTGTTGTCAAGATACTCTCTCTAGGTATCTTGTAGCAATTGCAATCGAATATCGAACTCCCTCACTACCACTGTAATCCCCGCTGACTGAACATACACCAGTGATCGAGAGATGGATATGTAGTCCTTTAAATGGTGGCTGCTCCTTTTAATGATCTTTGATCTGTTCCTCTGCTTAGCTTGAAAAATTGTCGAGTCGCACCTCTCGCCAAAAATTATGACAACAAATTGGCCGACGTCCATCAACTATCCAATTGCTCTCCGTCATAAACTACATGCACCTCTATTCTTCCGAAGCTAGCATAATAAACTCGATCTGAGTTTTGCAATTGGTTATCAACAGACATATATACGAATCAATATAATGCTTGCTCTAAACAAAAGGAACTTGACCTTTGTACAAAACGTTCAATCTCAGCGTACTAGTCCAAGTGTTGTAGCAACAGGTACTACTGATAATAATACGATGCCATCGACGTCTACTACTACAATCAAACCACAAACACCTGTAGAAGTATCTTCATCAACAAAGACAAAGGGAGTATCACCGCCATCTAGCTTTTGTGGATCAGAATGTTTATATAGTACATTGGATATACAGAAGTTCTTCAATTCTACAAAGCCGGTAGTACCACCACCACCTAAGGAAGAGGAGACAGTCAATACCACCACACTTAAAGATGATGAAATTGAATTAACTGATGAAAAGATTACAGACTTTTGTTGTGATCGACCTGCAACTACTTCTTTGCCAACTGCCACAGCTGATACTATAATCACACCAACTACATCCACTATCGAACTACCAAAGTCACCACCATCACTTGAACGCCAGACTAAGTTTGGTTTCTATAATAAAACATCTGAGGCTTCCAAGTTTATATTGCAAGATCTTTCATCTGTTGCATCTATTGACAACAAGGATACTTCAACTAATAACAAGAAGCAAGTACGATTCGTACCCAATGTCATAGACTCACTATTCGAGGGAAGCGTGGGTAGTTCAGTTGATGAACCATGTTTATCATTTGCAAGTAGTTTTAGCGATGATGATAGTGTACTATCATCTGATAAAGCCGCCGCATTCTACGGTCGTATCACCATTGAACAGCGTCTAAAGATACTCGCCGATTGTAGATTGTATCGTATCCAAATTACATCCTATGAAGATACATTCTTAAAGGAACATGGTACAATGCCAAAATCTACACAAGATAAATCAGGTTTGTCAGAGATTTATCAACAATATCGTGAGAATAAGCGTATCATTCGTGGTGATGCTGCTACCAAGATCCAGTCATTGATTCGAGGAAAGTTAATTCGATTGCAATGGAGTGTGGCGTTGTTGGCTGCGGGTGAAGTTGCTAAAGCTAATGCTGCTGTTAAGAAAGCAAAGATTGAAGCCGATGCAAGGGCTGCTGCTGAAGAAGAAGCTAAAGCTGCCAATGAGAAAGTTAAGGTAGAAGTTGCAGCAGCTAAACAAGGTACTGATTCTACCGACTTGGTAATCGAGGCACTTGGGGGTAACATTATATATGATGTTACAGATGATGATACAATTACAAAGCAGAATATAACAATGAAGGATATAGCATTTGTTGATGTTACAAAAGAGGAAGAGACTCATACTGCCGAGAGCATTAAGGATATGGCACAAAACTGTAAGTATTGTTTCTAATTTTTGTTTATGAATGTATGATATGCACAAGAGCTTTATACTCATGTGGTTTTTACCCTTTCTTGTGCAGTTATCAAACAGATTGATACTGTACGATCCACTTTGAATGTTAAGACCAAGTACACACCCACAGTAATGACGGCTCAAGAAGAGAAGACAGGCAATCTATTGGAGAATACAGTACCTAGTCTTGATCTCAACCAGGCTGTTCAAGATATGATATTTGTTCCTACAACCAATGAGAAGGAGGCTACTGAGACTCCAACTGATATCGTAGAACCAACATCTTCTGGAGATGTTACCAGCTCCATTACAGCTCTACCTGATCAAATCACTGTCGAGTTGATAACCAAATACTTGACACCCGAAGACAAGAGTAGAATCGCCACCAAGATATTGTCTTCTAAACTACAGGATAAGGAGTTCAAGTTGCCACAGTATACTGATGCTCCCGAGGCAATGTGTGATGTATGTGAGATGCCCAAGTTGGCTACCAAGAATGGTACTATTCCTGATGAATGCGTTGTTTGTGATGCACTATACAAAAAGATTTTGAAGCGTGCCAAGAAAGAGGAAAAGAAGAAGAAGGCGGAAGAAGTAGAGGCTGCAACTGATGTTAATGAGAAGAAGAGTAGGATGCGAGCCAAGGAGTATGAAATGGAACGAAAGCAAGCGAAAGAGTGGCTCCGCCGTGAGAAGTATCGTGGTATGGATTGGTCTGCTTCAGTTCCTTCCACTGTGCGTATGCCCGCTGATGTATATAGAGCAAGTAGGAGGAAGGAACGCCGTGATGCTGCAAAGAGTAGCAATTGCAGCAGTGGTACCGACTCATCTCCAATTCAAAAAGAGTTAGAAGACGAGTGCCGTGTCTTGTCACCTGCATCATCGTCGGATGACAGCAGTGCGTATGATAATCTACTAGATGATGAGTGTGTAAGAGAGTTGCAACGTACGATCCACGGGTCACCTTTCCCTATCAAGAAGGGTGAGGAGACATCTGATGGTGATAAGGAGGAGACAAAAGGTAGGAGCGTAAAGAAGGAGAATGATGCAGGAGTCAGCTATGAAGAGATATCACAACTATATGAAGAGTTTGAAAAGGAGCATAAGGATGTTGTTGAATATGCTCGTCAAAGAGTAGGGCATAGGAGTGGTGGTAGATCTTCTAATCGACAGGACAAGTCTCGCCGTATTAGATCATCAAGTGCTCCAAGTGTATCGTCCTTTAGCGAGTCAAGGGACTACGAAGAGAGGCGATATTATGGGCGTGACCGTAGACATCGTGAATATTACCATAACTACGACTCATCTGATTCAATGTCAGAATTGTCTTATGAGCGTGACTATCACTATCGTCGTAGTCCTCGTTACTCTTCTCGTGGTAGATACGTTGATAAGGAGAGGAGAAGCCGTCGTAGGCCTAGGGGTTATCAATCTCAGAGACATGAACATTCTCGTTATCATATGAAACTTGATGATTCATATTCTGATGAGTATTTGCCACGTCGTCGAACCAGGGGAGCTAGGGGAACGTTGACTCTCAAAGATCTTCTGAACAGTGGTAGAATGAGAGGAAGAGAGTTATCATTTGACCTTTATTAGGGTCTCGAAGTTAATGTTCAAGTTAATGTGTGTGGGAATCGAGTCAATGGTAGGAAGTGTAATGATTAAGAAGATATGTTTAGCTGTACAACAATAGACCAGATTACAAATGTATATCAGACATTGTAGCCACTCTTCTCTAGACTAGACTTACTCTTCAGTATCAAGAGAGTATTGATGTACTATGCATTGGCGACGTATTACTTCTTGTACTTGTAGACTTCTGAAGGATACCGTTACCATTTATTATTAATCTTTTCACTCTCATAAAATCACCCCTGCTTGACCTATAGTCCGTCTATTGTGCTCCTATGTAAGACGTATTGCGTCAGTTCATTCTATTCTTCGCTATCATTATCATTCTATTATTAGTTATCATTACTAGAGAATAAGTTTTTCTGGGTTATTATTATTATCTAAGTTAGTATCAATCAATTTGAAATAAATACAACTTCAAACAGTAACATCGTACTTTATATCTTGAAACAATCAGTAGTATGACGATAAAGACGGTTGCAGCTTCAGCTCCTCCTCTTGATAATGATGAGGAAATACCTTGTGTTGTGGCATCTGCAATTCCTATGAGCTCTTCGGTACCTCCTCAACCAACAGATATCCCTCCGGGCATGGTTGCAAAAACTAAAACAACTACATACAGTGATGGAAGAGTGGTACAAGAGACAACATATCAACCGGCAAGCTCGGTAGCAGCACAACCAACACAACACACCGCTGCTGCTTCATCTTATCATCCACCAAGACGTGATTTGGGATCTCGACCTGTAAATGTAACGTGTCCGTACTGTTCACAAACAGGAAAGACGAGAACAAACTATAATTGTGGCGATTGTACATTAATCAGTGTCCTCGTATTATTACTTTGCTTTTTGTGAGTATACTGTATATGAATGATTGTGTTTCTTTCGTACTTACTGCTTTAACTCCTCATGTATGCATGTATTACTTTGAAAGCCCTCTATTTTGGATCCCTTTTATATGCCCATCATGCCAAGATGTTGAACATCATTGTAGCAACTGTGGAAGATTGGTAGGGAAATCTAGAGCTGAATGTTGTGCATAAATGTAAAAGTAAATATGTAACTGATGTGAACGATATTAGTGTTAAGTTAATATACTAGCGGGACAATCATGCTTATGACTATCATATCTTTTTCCAATCTTTGCCAAGAAGAACCCACTTCCTGGAAGGATGTACTTTGATTCTTTTATGTTTAATGGATTAAACCGAACTGTTCCATGAATAGACCCTTTTTCAATGAAAGGAAGATCTTGTAATGATGATTTGTCGTAGGAATTAAAAGATACTGGTATAATATAAGCATCGTTGTATTTGTTCAGTAACCAAAGAACAACTTGTTCATTTTGCATTGACGATAAAGAACAGGTAGAGTAAACCATGATACCTCCTCTTTTCAGTAGACGAAACCCTGACTCTATAAGTTTCTTCTGCAAATCAATCAACTCGTTCATGTTTGTATCATTCCATGTGGGAATCCTAGACGGCATTGAAGAAGATGAAGGTTGTTGCTTATCTATATTTCGATGCCGAATAGCTCCATCAGAACTACATTCTGCATCAACTAACACTTTGTCGAAAGTTTGGAGTGTGACATCATCTCTCTTCTGTTTACTAGTGCTCGATGCCTGCACCTTCTCGGTTGCTGTAGTTGTGTTGGGTTCTTGTCTACTGAGACTATCACCAATCTGCTGTTCATTGCTATTATCATTTGCATCCCCTTCTTCTCTTTGCTGTAACTCTTTCAGTCTACGCTTTTCCCTTGCTCGAGCACTTTTATTCATTCGTTTTCGTTTCCCTTTACTTTCATTTTCTAATAATGCTGTATTCGAATCAAATACTAATCCTTCTTGTGTATTATTCATACCAAAAGTAGTACTATCTGTACAGTATAAGCGGATTGTAGTTGAACTCTTTGAAGGTGTAATGGTTTTATCTTTGCTATGCTTGTGTCCACAGGTAGCTTCATCAATATGATACTTCTTGATAATTTTCTTGCATAATGATATTCGTTGTGATGATATATCAACGCCTACAACCATAGACGATGGTGGAAGTAGATCTGCCATCATACATAGCTTAAGCCCGGGTGCACAGCATAAATCTAGTACACGCAATGGTATATCATCTTTGGTTGATGCAATATCTGTTCTATCCACATCATCATATAAATCAAGTAGCAGTGCACCGACAGCAGCACCACTTGTGACATCCATACCATATACTCTTCCAGATTGGAATGATTGGGAGCGATTTAAGTTAAAAGCTGATGGTATTGCAAAGAATTCAATACCGTGTTGTTTAGAGTTGAGCCATGGTATTGGTAGTGGACATTCTTTGCTATTATTAACTTCTAGTTGTGACTTTTGTACTTCAGACTTGATATCCAAAGAATATAAAATGAAGATAAACATTAGTACACATATTATAACTTACAAATTTAACACTATACAATCTCCAATAGTGAGTACACATTAGTACTGATATCCATCAAAGAAGTTGTTGCAAAATAACATACTAACATCATGTGCATTTATTACTCACCTTTAAAAGAGTAAGTGTCTCATCTCGATCAAACCTAGGATTAAGACGAACAAATCTATGCCGTAGAGATGATATATCATCATTGGGAGGCGGCGGTTGTGTGGAGGACATCTAACGCAGGCATTTCGTCATTGCACTTTGTTGGCCCATATTGGTGGTCATCAGACCACCACCAGCAGAGAGTTAAATCTATCAGTGAGCAAGCTGTAATATAGAACTGAACTCTCCACTGTTTAGGCAATCACTTTCACATAATGGCCGGCAGAGAAGAATGTTTAATCTCTCATTTCATCGTCATTATAATACATAGTGCCTCGAGTTTCTTTATGTCTCAACATAGCAACATTGCAGATAGGAAATTAAGTAGAGATTACATCGGTGTCTTCATAGGGCCATATACACCGTCACCAGTAAGAGTTAAGAGAAAAATGACGTCTCCGTATGAAACTGAGCTATCGCTGGCCAAATCAGCAGCACTTAGTGCTGGCGAGATAATAAGATCATACTCGAATGGTAACGGTGGCGGTCGATCGGCTAACTCGGCGACAGTTGCAGTAAAGTCGGTAAGTTTGTCATGCAGGTACTGATAGTCAATATCATGAGTTGTATCTATTCCGTGTATGATTTGATTTATAAATTGTAAGACATTACTGTTGTTTGTTATACATAATTTGCATTTGCAGTCAAAGTGATACCAAATACTCTATTCGATATTGAGTTTGTATCTAATATTAATGATATTTCTCTTCCTCTCTTTTTCAGGGAGTCGACTTAGTTACAGAGGCGGATACACGGGTTGAAAAGGTAATAACACAAATGATAAAGAATGCGTTTCCAAACGATATCATTATTGGTGAAGAAGATCAGGCTGAATCGGCAGCTGGTAAACAGGATGAACTATTTCCTACTGGTAGGATTTGGTGTGGTGAGTTATTGCAGTGTATCGGTATATATACTCGATGAGTTATTCATCTAATGTATATTTTATGCAATACTTGTATGTTTTCTGCAAACACTTCTATCATCAACAATATAAAAGTGGACCCGATCGATGGAACAACCAATTTTGTGCACAACGTGAGTTATCTATTACATTTACTGAAGTTGTACTCATACATTGCAAATATACCTACACAGAGACGAACCAATATATCTAACTTACATCATCCCCTCCAAACAAAACGAACAATAATGATAGTATCCGTTTGTTGCAGTATCCATAGGCTTCATGGATAAGTCAATACCTCGAGTAGGAGTAGTTTACAACCCTTTCGCAAATTCATTATATGAAGCAGCACAGGGTAGTGGTAAAGGCACTCTTCTCAACGATCAGCCAGTACAAATTGATAATGTTGCAACATCTGTACAAGATTGCTTATTAGTTAATAATATTGGACATTATAGATATGATGATTTTGTAGATGAATCAACTGATCGTGTAAAGAAATGGCTAAGAGCAGGATTGCGAGGGTACAGAGCTTCAGGATCCGCTGCACAGAATTTAGCACATGTTGCTTCTGGCCAAGTATCTTGTTACTATGAACACGGCTACGGAGGTCCATGGGATGTATGTGCTGGCATGGTATTAGTACGTGAGGCAGGAGGTGTAGTTTTAGATGCAAGAGAGGTTAAAGGAGATGGAAAGGAGTTAGAAATGAGATTTGGAAAAGGTAGCGTCTGTGCCGGCTCAAAGAAGGTTGTCCGGGATGTACTAAGGGTGGCAGGTACTCCAATATTTACCTTTACAGAGAGCTAATGCATAATACAGTAATCTAGCAGAAATGATTTCAAATGCCTAAGATCGAATATCTCATAGCGCCCAT
>Ga0075439_13711_pt1 | contig 25758 bp, 14 predicted proteins | sample MintriSingleCell_FD_74264 | JGI IMG/M metagenome (GOLD analysis project Ga0075439, IMG submission 74264) | Marine eukaryotic communities from Monterey Bay, USA to study complex ecological interactions - Minidiscus trioculatus JGI Plate_4_G5... | ecosystem: Environmental > Aquatic > Marine >... | reverse complement strand
TATGACAGATGATGAGGTGTTAGTGTTTAAACAGATTGAAGTATGGAAGGATGATTTAGAACCAAGGGAAGAGTTCCCAATTAGGGGGTGTTTTCATGTTGCATTGGACGATCCCAATACACCAGAGGGCACGGAACCTCGAAGCAGCACCGAGTGTCGTGTGTTGGTATATCTCGGAGAGAAGAAAGATGAACAAAATAATACAGAACCGTGGACTCCGCCTACATCCAAGTCTGCCTGTGCCATCTCATGAATTGTTGACAGTTAGACCATATCCGAAACTTGTATGAGGTATCTCCTCTTGTACATACACTAGTAAAAGTAATATTAAATCCAATGCACAGATCAACAGATAACTACCTTGTTTAGCTGTTATTTCTTGTCCTCTAGCAATACAAATCATTATTCCGGGACACAATTCAAATGAATCTTCTCCTCTTCAATACTGACACCATGTCTTGACCAGCTTCTTCACCTGGAAGAACATTATCACGATTTAATGACGATGAAAGAGAGGGGATATGAGAGTATCTATTGTTAGTACATGAACATGTGGTTTGAAAAACAATCATATGAAGGCACGGAAAACAACACGAACCGCTATCCCAGGCACCAACACTAGTTGCCACTCGTCCGTGTTTGTAGCCTCACCGGCAAACCAAACCTTATTCCCAAGAGGTTCTTTGAGATTAGATGCGTCTTCACTATATATACGACCAACTTTATTGAATGAATACGACCCAAGTACATTCTCTTCTTGGCCCCATCGTGAGATGAACACATTGTCAGGTTGAGTGATTGTTGGCCACATGGATCTGAGATTGATCATGACTTGCTCTAGAACCTCTTCATCTGACTGTTCTTCCATTGCAACAGCCTCATCTCCTCCTATCCAGCCAATGAGGCAAGGTACACCCTTTGCCTTGGCATTGTAAAATGTAGTCCACAGGCCCGAGCTTTCATCTTCAGGTGTAATCAATTCGAACCAAGACGTATCCTGCGGCCAAACAGCAGCTTGCTCTTTGTCCCAGTACAAGACTATCTTATTCAAAAGCCCAAACCCTATGAGAAGAGAGTACACAAGTGAGAGGTTGAGTGATAAAGTATTCACTGTCTATCAAAGGAAGACGACTTACCCATGTTATCAATGGCATCTTGCTTTGAATATGGTAACTGAGGAACAAAGTTGATTGTATTTGCCTTCAATACCCCCAGAGAGACAGTAACAAGAGCAGTCTGTGCTTCAACAGTCTTGACTATTCCATCTTCTTCGTATGTTATCATTACCTGATCATCATCCTCATAGTTAATATTGGTAACTTTTGAGTTTAGCTTGATATCAGCATCGATTGTTTCTGCAAAGGATGCAGCCGTATTACCGAAACCAACATTCGGCACAGCCATATAAAGCGCTTCGGCCGCACAGCCTCCCTCTCCGTAGTACATTTCATTCATTGACATCATGTCTGAGTCTCCGGCATACTCTGCTTCACTTATCTCTAACAATAAATTGAACATTTGCTCCTCATCATTCGTATAAGACATATTCTCTTCGAGGAATGTCTTGACGGCATCGGCATAACTAACATCTCCAAGTGCCTTTAGCAAGTCTTTCTTGAATGATAGGAATTCAGACCATAGATTAGACTGTATCTTCTGCCCATCTTCTAACAATACTGCTATTTTTGTACCATCTTCCAATACAGTTTGTGTATAGTACAAATCATTACCCAATAACGGAGCCATGTTCTCATCATTCTCTAATGAGTTAGTAATCAACCCTACATCGTCCAAATCTGATACCATACTACTGTACTCTATATACAGCCATTCACAGCCTATATCGGTGGGTATATTATTCGGCATGGTGTTGATAGTCTTTGCTCTTCCGCCAATGTAGTCGTTTGCTTCTAGAATCAATACGGATAATCCAGAGTCTGCTAATACTTGTGCGGCTCGTAACCCACTCCAACCACTTCCGATTACTACTGCATCATATACTTTAGACGGTGTAGGAGGTGAAGAGGGACTTTTGGTTGTTGGTTTTTCCGTAGGAATCGATGTCACTGGTTTCTGAGAAGGTGTATCTGTAATTGGATGTTGAGAAGGTACATCTGTTGGTGATTCAGATATTGAAAGTTGTGACGGATTCAGCGTAGGACTATCTGATGTCACAGTAGATGTATCATTATTTGCAAAGAAGAAGGACGATAACGAAGATGCATCGTCAATATCAATCATTGGAGAAGGTGTTGGCACAATACCACCTTCTATTTCTAGCAAATCAATATTATTGCTCTGTTGTTTCTCGTCATTATTAGGTTCTTTCATAAACATACCAATACAAACAGCACCCAATATGATTGCAACAATTGATACAACTAATACACCAACTACAATCTTCTTCCGTTGTTTCGATAAAGTGGTGGTCGGCATAACATTTGATTTCGTATTGCAATCATCATGGAAATCATCTACCTCGATTCCATTAGCGTCGATCTGCCAAGTATCATCAATCGGCTGTTGCTGCTGCATCTTTGATCGTTTAGGAGATGTTAGATATGCTATATGCTCGTCAAATTGTGTTGTATTCGTCATACTCTTCGACTATTAATAGTGGTTGGCTATATTATATATAATCTTATATGTTTGCATTTGTATCACGTGAAACTTTTCTTTATATCGGTTTTATAATATGCCCCCTGTTCACTGTCCAATGGTGTTGAATATGATTTATGTGGTGCACCATCATTCATCATTGGCAAGCCGGCCAACGATATTGGTTTGAATCTACATCTTCTCAGAAATGAAATCGGCAAGAATCGCATGGCAGTCAAATGTAGGTAGGTACAAAGACATAAAGAACTGCTACACATTGCTCGATGCAAACACTATAGCAATACATATCCTCCACATCTTATACCCTTATCATAACCATCGCATCTATCTTCTTCTTAATGATTTATATTGCTGCCGCTGGGCTTCTTCAACAATAGAGTGGTCTATCTTATCTTGGTTATGGTCATGTGACAAAATCTGAAAGGTGGATCGGAGGTGAGAGGAGAGACAGATATTACTGGTGGTATTTGATGGCGGGCTCCAAAGCTCTAAGACTTCTCCAAAGCTTGGATATGTCATATTAATCTTATAGAGAGCATTTGTTTCTATGCTGCAAATGATCATAAGTGTTTTCTTCAACCTCCTTATCATTGTTTGCAAAGGACATGCACTGAAGAATGACATTATGAACATCATGTCTTTCTCAAAGTGTACAAATAGAATGGCATTTGTGGGTATTAGAAATAGAATAAAAGTTTGCAATGGTATATATTATAGCTATACATCATCAATATTTCCATCTAGTAGTCGGTCATCGATATTGCAAACATCAGATAACAGTTTCACATCTTATGCACATAATCACAACCATAATCTATCTACATCATCTACATTCATAACATCAAATAAAAGTTACATATCAATGAAAATGTCTTCTTCTACTACTGATGATGATACATCATCTACCAAATCATCATCATTATTAGATACACTAACAGATGAAGAACGAATAATATACAATGAATTATCAAATCTGTCTACTAAAATTCGTATGTTGGATGAAATCTACTACGGCGGCAGTGCCTCAACAACTTCTACTACTACTACATTAGACTCTAAAAAAGTAGTAGAAGAAGTTAGTGATGATGAATATGATGCATTGGCACGTCGTGAAGTAGAAATATGCACGACATATCCAAAGTTATTATCTATATTAGAAAAGGAAAGTGGTTTGGGTACCTTGGTTACTAGATTTGGTGGTAGGGTTGGTCAATTGTATACTTCTTCCGATGGTGCTGATAATGATGATAATAAGGGTGATAAGAAACAGAAGAAATCTAAGAAGAAGAAAGCAGCTACCAAAAGGAAGAAACGAATCAAACGATTGCATTTACATAATTCACCAATGCAAAGTTTGGATAATGCAATGAATGATATAGAGGCTGTGAATTGGATCAATCGAATACAAAAGTTATTGTTACAATCATCTAATGATAATGATAAAGGTACACAAAGTATACAAATCATGGGTGAACCAAAGATTGATGGGTTGAGTTTATCATTGCGGTATCAACTCCGTGAGTCATCCAATGCAGATAGGAATATAACATATGACTTCATATGGGGCGCTACTCGTGGTGACGGTAAGCAGGGTGAGGATGTTACCGATGCTGTACAATCTGCATGGATGAATGAGAGTAGCTTTACAATACCCCAATCATTTACATTTCCAGGAGATGACAATATGCCTCCACAAGATATTATTGAAGTTCGAGGAGAGGTAGTATTGCCACAAAAGGCATTTGATGAATTCACTACAAATGTTACAAATATCAACAGTACATCAAACAACAGTAACAGTACTAGCAGTAGTACAAAAGTCAAGACATTTTCAAATGCAAGGAATGCAGCATCGGGTATACTCCTTCGATCAAAAGAACCAACATCTACTGAAGAGATTGAGAGTACTAGATTTTTACAATCTCATTTACAATTCTATGCATATGATATAGTATCATCATCAGAAGTGGACCAAAATAATGATAATGACTCATCTTCTTCTTGGATGTCAAGTGTCTTCGGTGGTAGTGGAAATGAAATGAGAGATTCACTGACTAACCTTGGATTTCATGTTCCAACTCCAGTTGTTGTGGAAATTCTGGATATATCTCATGATAAGGAATTCAATGAAACTGACATACCTAATCTTTTAGCATATCATAAGAAGATGATGTCAACTCGAAATGATGAAGGTATTAGTGAACCATCTGCCTCCAGTAGTAAGAAAGATGCAGACTTTCCATATCAAATTGATGGCGTGGTGTACAAACTATCCTCATTCAACGATCGGCAAGTCTGCGGATCATCATCACGAACCCCTCGATGGGCAATAGCACATAAGTTTCCACCCCAGGTGGCTATTACACGTTTAATTGATGTTGATATTCAAGTTGGACGGACTGGTGCCTTGACGCCGGTTGCTATCTTAGAACCTGTGGATCTTGGTGGTGTGTTAGTTTCAAGAGCGAGCTTGCACAACTTTTACTTTGCAAGATCGTTGTTGATACCCAAGAAGAACGATGACGGCAATGCCGCTGATGGAGGTAGTGGTAATATGAGTGTCAAGAAAGGAGTTTCAGTATTGGTTAGTAGAGCAGGAGATGTCATCCCTCAGGTAAAGAAACGAGTATATAAAAGCGACGAAGAGGATGTAATATCACACAAAAAGTATGCTAATCAAGTGATAAGTCTTGATGCTCCACAAACATGCCCTGCTTGTGGTTCTCCAACATCATATGAGTTCATTAGTTTACCACCGAAGAAGAGCAAGAAGAGGAACAAGGCTGAGGATGAATCGGTAGAATCTAAAGCAGATGCAGCAGTTGAGGAGAGTGGACAAGTCTTAAGATGTTCTGGGCCTCAACTACTATGTCAACCACGAGCTGTGAATGCATTAGCTTATGCGTATTCACGCGCAGGCTTGGATGTGAAGGGATTGTCAAAAGCCAAACTGAATCATTTGATGGATGAGGGTATCATTCGGTTTCCTTCTGACTTGTTCACCACCTTTGGAAGTAAAGATGGAGAAAACACATCATCGGAAGATCAAAAAGACATGCTCAGAGATATAGCTGAGCTACCTGGATGGGGAGAACAATCAGCTCAGAATGTAGCCGAGTCTGTTCGTTTAGTTGCCTCTGAGGGCGTTGATCTCTCCCGATACATCTATGCTCTCGGGATACCAACAATAGGTACTCACGTGTCACAATTGATAGCATCAGCCTATGGTGATGTTGATTCATTCTTAAAGGCACTGGATGAGGCCTCTTTATATACTGATAATGGCAATGGTGATGAAGAAGAAGACGAGGAGAACAACAATGAATCAAAACTAATACCATTTGCTACCCTCACCGGAGATGATACATCTAAAAAGGTCAAAGGGATAGGCCCTACAGCCATTTCTGCAATGGTCTCATTCTCCAAGGAAGAAGTACTTGTCAAGGCAGCGAAAGATTTGGCAAACGTCCTTACCGTCCACAGCGTTGATAATGATACCAATACCACTTCCAAAACTAATCAAGGAGGGATGACCGGTAAACAATTACAATTCAAAGATATGACTGTAGTCTTTACAGGGTCTATCCCCGGAATGTCTCGGACAGTAGCTCAGAAAACAGTAAAAGAGTTGGGTGCTAAATCAACACCCAATACGGTTAGTAAATCAACAACACTAGTCGTAGAAGGAGAAAAGGGTGGTAAGAAGGCAAGACAAGCAAAAGAGCTTGGAGTACGAGTAATTGATTATAAAGAGTTCATAAAGATGATTGAGACTTGAGAAGGTGCTAGGGTATTATCAGACCTGGCAAGATGATAGAAGAAAGCTCCTTGTTCTTGTTGTTTGGAGATACACTGACAGACAGAACAGACAGAAAACGACTAACATGAAGTGTCTCCGCCCAAGCTACACAGGAATTCTATATGTTACGTAGAGTCCAGGAGCTCATTCAGGAGATATTCCTCCTCTAATTATTAGTATAAAATCTACCCCCATAAAGCGAGACGACATAAACGATGTCGTAGGAAAGAATAACCGCCTATCGCCAAAATTGAGGTCGATACATAGACTTGCATAAAACTAAACGAGCCCTCCTTATTTAGTCAAACATGATCACCTACCTACCCGTAGGAGCAGAGTTTGATCACAATTACATCCGAGAGGCATAATATACTCTCCCATAATAATAATTTATCATCGGCGGCGACAGAGGCTTGTAAATATTGAGAAAAAAACGTGCACATCTTGTGTCCATATCTTGTGAAAAACTCAACCTCCCTACAATACCACAATCATCTCTTGCAACCCAACTATCTCTCTCCACTATTACCATAAGTATAATATTATTTTATATAGTTTCAATCAGTTTTTGAATTTTTGGAGCCGTTATAAGCAACGGCAGCTGCTACCTATACACCTTTACCTTAACAACAACAACACATTCAAACAATAAAGACGATATCAATACATTAAAGGATTATGCCTCCATACAATATGGACTGCTCATCTCACAGCGATTCCTATTATGACAGCAACAATAATAATCAACAATCTTCATCATCAACAACTCCATCCTCACCAGCTAAACAACCGCTACACAAATTGAACAAATCAACATCCAATTGTGTAACACAAAATGAGTTATTGCAATTGGCAGCATTAGAATTAGAATCATTTAGGCGTCCTACATCTTCTGCTAACAGCAGTAACAGCAGTATTAGTAGTCCTCAGCGTAAGGTTAGAAAGCAAAATTCAAGCAATTCACTAAACTCTACAAATTCCAACTCATCCAACGAATCAGTAGATCAAATTGAAGAAACAGAACGGGCCTTCCCACAGGCCTGTCTTCATCTACTACATACACTATCTGGTAATACAAAATGTCATGATTGTTTAGCCCCATCCCCGTCATGGGCAAGTGTATCATATGGTATCACATTATGTTTACAATGCAGTGGCAAACATCGGTCACTTGGTGTAAATGTTTCCTATGTTAAGAGTTTAACATTGGATAGTTGGAAAAGAACAGAAATACTCTGCATGTTAGAAGGAGGGAATGGACAATTGGATACATTCTTTAGTAGACATGAAATGGGTAGTCCACAAATTGCTGCTACTACAAGGAAAACATTAGATAGTCCTTCCTCCAACAGCAGTAGTCCACCTCGGGGTAGTCCAACCACAAAAAATACAGTGGGTGTATTAGACCGATATAAAACAAAGGCAGCATCATTCTACCGACAACATTTAAAATCACATGCTAAAACTATTGCTAGTAAGGATGGTTTATATGAAGGTCGAGATGCCCATCGTAATAAGAAGAAGAGTAGCAGTTCATCAAAGAGTAGTAAAAGAAGGGGAGACAAGAGTAGCAGCAGTAGCAGTGGCGGTGGTGGTAGTAGCAAGGGAAAGACGAAATTATTAGGAGAGAAGATGAAGAAGGGTAATGAGGTTGTTCAGCAGATATTGGAATCTGTGACTGAAGTAGATATTGATAGTTCGTGTGGAAGTCAACGATCTGCCGGTTTCATGTAAACGTCGGTTGGATGAAAGCTTTCTTAAATTAGATTATTAGTGTGCTTTTAGAATAAGGTTCATATCTTTTTGTTATGAATTATGAATGACTGATCCCCGCCGTAGCACTTGCACTGGAGATAATTTGATAGGGAAATTAAGGTAATTAGTAAGCATATCAAATGGCTATGTGCGTTATAAATAATACATTAAGTTATTCTTTGGCCCTACATTAGCTGACCATCTATTCCCCCAATAAGATTTGGGACACATAATAAATACAAACAAACTTGCGGCTGGTATCCTACTAACCCTCAATTGCAACAACATATAAAACACAACCCACTACTACTATCACACTGCATTATTTTTAACATTCTTACGAATTGATAATTTACACTTCTTTGGTATTGATTTAAGAGCCTTTACCCCCTTTTTACATATACTTTTAGTTGTACGATATATGTGAACTTCTAAGGATGGCAAGTCCTTCTTCTTCTCCTCGCTTTGTTGACTTTTTGGTTTTTGCGGTATACCATTTTTATATACTATTCTTGGTTTTGGTGTTGTATTTGTTGTTGTATTGGTTGTAGTAGTGGAGTTATTGACACTTGGTCTTCTAATAATATATGCTGACTCGGGCCCGATTATGGCCTGAATCCTCGACACCTCACCCACTCTAGAATCAAGTAGCGGTTTCTTCATTGGGTCTTCTTGTACTGTCGATAGTCCTGTAAAGCCTGGATCACTCTGTCGTCTATCAAGTCTACTCGTTGTTGGTGGTGGAGTTGACAACACATCATCGTGAAAGAGTGGAGAGGGGAAATTATTGTTTTTGTTGATATCGTCGGCATTGCTTTTTTGCAGCAATGTGTACTCATCGTTATGATGAGAATCTACTTCGATATATGGTGGCATTGTATATTAATTGTATCGTAGTATAATATATAATCATTTAGACTGATTAGAGTATTCGATTCATCTCTTTTTTCTTCTTCTATTTTTGGTCTTGACATGAATCTGTTTCATGTATTGAGAGTATCTCAACTATGGCCAATAAACGACACAAATCGAGATTAATCAGTAGACTCTATCACTATATCGATATGCGGAATGTTTTGCAATAGATGATTATGAAGATAGGTGATTAGTTGCCTGGTGGTGGCCAGGTGACTGGCGATGCTTTGGCGATTTAGTCGAGCGTTTAGCTCAATACATACTCTAATGACTCATACGATGTTGTAATCGATGTACCTAGGTAGATACGAAGCAAGCTGTCATAGAATTAGGAACCAATGCAGGGACACAAAGCAAAAGAGAGGAGAGTCAGCAGAAGAAGTATGAGGACAATGAAAGCCGGCGGCTGCGTGCTTAGTATTTTGATGCACATCTTGTGTACAATATCTTTCTCATCGGCATTTACATCAACAACAACAAAAGGGTCGTCGACACTATCAAGAGTATTTTATTCAACAACAAACAACAAAAACAGCAATAATGAAGAGACGAAGAAACAGCCACATATTGTTGTACTCGGAGGAGGATTCGGAGGCATCAACACGGCATTAACATTACCAACACTTCCATGGGCAGGTGATAATAATATGCAACAACCAAAGATTACACTAATAGATAAATCAGAACGATTTGTCTTCTTACCATTATTATATGAATTATGTGTAGATGATGCAAGTGTAAATGAGGTGGCACCGACATTTAAATCATTGATTGAAGAGAATGGTGGAGTAACCTATCCTGGCTTGATCGCATCTTTGGGTAGTGGCTTACCTGATTTGTCATCTGCATTGCAACTGTTTACATCTAGAAAAGAAGAAGAAGATAATGATACTGATGATGAAACTGACATTTCATTTGTACAAGCACAAGTAGAAGGAATTGATGTTAATACACAACAAGTGATCATTTCAAAGTCATCATCATCAAATAATGGTAGTAGCAGTGTTGAAAGTATAGACTACGATGCATTGATAATTGCAACAGGATCAGAAATATCATTAGATGCAATACCCGGCGCTTCGCAATATGCATTACCATTCTATACAGTTGATCAAGCATTTGAACTAAAGAGACGTTTGAAACTTTTGGATACATATTTAGATTATGCAACTCAACAGCAAAGTGATGGTGAGAAGAAGCAGCAACCGCCTGTTAACATTGTAGTTGTTGGTGGAGGGTATGCCGGTGTTGAGTTAGCAACAAACTTAGTAGATCGATTTGGATCTGATGCTGCCAAAGAAGATGGTCGAGTTAATGTATCTCTTGTACATCGTGGAGAGCAAGTGCTAGAGTATGCCACTGAGCATAATAGAAAAGCCGGCACGGATAGACTGAAAGAAGTCGGTGTCAATGTCATGACATCTACAAGTGTTGTAGAAGTGTTACCTTATGAGAAAGATGCAGATGATGGCAATGATATGATGCCAGTTTTTCTAAAGAATGAACAGTGCATACTCAAAGTCACCACAAAGTCCGAGGACGGCGCTGATGTAGAAGAACTATTACCAACTACGCTCCTTCTCTGGACTGCTGGAGCTACACCAACTTCAATTCAAAACAAGGGAATACGAAACTCTATACTTCCTCGTGACTCAATGGGACGTATTCTATCGTCACCAACATTGAATGTACCAGAACATCCAAATATATTTGCCATTGGTGATTGTAGTCGGCCTAAGAAGATACCATATCCAGGCACGGCTCAAGTTGCAATTCAACAAGCCACGGTTGCCGCATACAATGTCTATGCAATCTTGAATGGCGATGGTAATAGCAGTAGAGTAGGCAGTGGAAAAAGATCAAAATCAAAGCTATTACCATTCAAATACCTAAACCTAGGAGAAATGATGACATTAGGTAGTGATGATGCAACGATATCTACATTGGGTGGATTAGTTGAACTAAGTGGTCCTACTGCTAGTTGGTTACGGCGATGGATATATGCCGTTAGAATGCCAACTCCTAAACAAGGCGTTGTCGCAGCGATAGATTCAACAGGGAGAAAGCTTGCTAGAAGCGTTGTCGAAGACGGCAAAGGAAATCAAAACCTGTAGATTGGAAATAGAACATAATTAGTTATTCTAAACAATGCCAAACTTAATGATAATTCATCGAGATAGATGTAGTTTGAATGTGTTGACAAATACTTTTCTATATATACAGTATCTATATCAATATCAGAGCCCAAGAGAAGTCACAAGGATCATATTTTCAATCTGTAGCAAAAGCTTAATGTTTCGCCACAAATGTCATTCAATGTAATCATTCATGATGTTTCTCTCTAGCTCAATCGCACATATCATTATTGTATGCTCTGTATCCTACGCCAAAGCCTCAACTACCAATTTGCCGATATCATCCATATCGGTCTCCCTTAGTGCTTTGAATGGACGTTTCATACTTAATAATTCCAAGATAGGTTCATCTACACCCTCCACACGAACAACAAAGTTGCCCCGTCCTGGTTTTTCTGCATTTCTTTCTACAGAAGCATCACAACCATTCTCAGAGAGGTACGTCTGTATCTTAGCTGCACTTCTCTTGAATATACCTCACTATGTATCAAAAGAAAGAAATAAGAAAAGTATTAGTATTGAGAGACCAAGGGTTAGAGTACTACGTCCATAAAAAGAGACAAGTAGTAACCCCCGTGGAAGGGGTGGGGTTAGATATATCTCACGTAGTAATGAAGCTGACGCAGATATGAACACATCATATGCACAAAATATATTCATACTTGTTTGCAGGCTTCAATCGATACAACTGTATCCCCCGACGACGCTGCCTTTTTCTTAGGTGATACAGACTTCTTTGCTGGCTTTGCCTTGGTGGCGGTGGCCTTCTTGGCCTTGCCAGAGGAGCTTCGAGTTGTCTTCGCCATGATCCACAATCTTTGCAAATGAAAAATCCACATGCCATTAATGTCGCAAGACCACCACCAATTGTATCAGTATACTTTCTTCACCTCAAACCTATTGCAATTAAAACAACGCTTTCGTGGCACTGTCATGGAGTAGTATCAGGTTGAATTATGATCTACATATATTGACATTGATTGAATGATTCATGAATCTACTAACTAACTCTCAACTCTCATAAAAAAATGTGAAATAATCAAGTGTTGTTTGATGCTGTGTTTTGATAGCTAAACTAAATGACCACCGCTGCCTCCTTTGCAACAATAATATGCCATCATCAACACATTGGAATATACAATCATCATGGTCAAAGGCCGGCATTGGTACAAGCATCGTATTAGAACTGAAAAAGCCACCCACATCATCAATATCTAATGCTCAACCAAAGAAATCAAAAAGTAGTCCACGGATAGCATTTGATATAGGATGTACGCCATGCTTTGATGATAGTATACCCGCCAAGTATATATTCATTAGTCATGGTCATATAGATCATGTTGGGGCGTTGTTTAGTCATGCTCGTGCTCATTCTGTTAGTTATGGTGGGTGAGTTAATATCTCTCGTATGTGTAATGCTGTTTATTTGCAATAGGCTAACTTTCAAGTTGAATATCCATCGTTTGTTGATCTTACAATACAACTATACATATCATTTCGATATTGTCAACAGTGCAGCACCGACATACTTTGTACCGGCACAACTAATGCCGCAGATTAAACAATGTCAAGAAGCAATGTCGAATTTAGATGCAATGAATATACAACAACAAAGTGATGAGGATGGAGGTGAATGTGATAATGGGAATAGTAGAAGAGAAAGTTTAATCAATATGAATTTAGTTGCAGTAAATCCTGGTGATGAGATTGCATTGAAGGGTATTAACTATGGTTCTAAAACTAGGTGAGAGAGTGTGTGTGTATATGAGATGAGACGTACTGATACCAAAATCTCATTCTGATACGTCATTTGTGATATTTGACAACAGCTTCTTCATGAGAGCATTCAAAGTAGATCACGCAGGTCATCCAGCATTAGGGTATATCATTGGTTCGCGCACAACATCTGGTCTTAAAGCGGAGTATCAAAAACTAAATGGTAAAGAACTAAAAGAACTAGTCAAATCAGGTATATCAATTAAAGATCCTCCCATTGAAAAGATTGAAGTTGGTTATACTGGTGATACTTGTGCTAATGGATTAATGAAACAACAGATAGCAACTGCTACTGATGATGAAACAACGATAGGATTTGATATTGGACAAATGTTTCAAGCAGAGGTACTATTATGTGAACTTACATTCTTGGATTCATCCGAAGGTGAAGAACAGAGAATCAAGGCTAGACAACGCGGTCATTTACATATCAATGATTTAGAGGCTATATTCTCAAGTCATAATCAGTTAGAAGTGGACGATCCAGAGTCAAATAATACCACCATCACATCTCAGGAGTTTCCAAAGAGCATCGTCTTTTATCATCTTAGTGCCAAGTATCGACCTGCCAAACGAGCAATGGATTACATTGCCGAGGGACTAACACAACAACTTATTGACAGATGTTACATTGCTATATCATCCATGCTGACACAAGAAGAACAAGCATGTGACTTTTCTATATCTAAGCCCAATGGATGTGTTTCGTTAAAAGAATATCTATCTTGAAAAGATGCTGTCGACAATGTCATAAGTTAAGGACATGGAAGAATACGTGATCAACAAAGTGATGTGAGATTGTCACATTATCTTATTACAATCATGCTTGGGCTTTCTGTGCCTGGCCATCCTGTTGTATACAACAAGTAAAACCAAGATTGAAGATGATAATAACAACCAATGCCTCGTTATGTGCTGAATCAGTAAGGCGTCACTACTATGCCAAGTTGAGCCTCTCAAATGCTTGAAGTATCTCGTCTTTCTTTCAGAGTACAATTCGGGAGGAAGGATGAGTACATTTTTCTGCTGCTCGGCTGATAGACTATTGTACACAAGAGAAATGAACATAGAACCCGTGCTGTACATGACAGTCAAGTACGGACTTCCATACCACCTGTTATTAGTGCTAGACAGAGCTTCCATTACCTCTTTGAAGAATGTTTGATTTGCATCCAATGTCCAAGTCAAGATACACTCCACCAAAGTGGTAGAGAATGAAGTACCGTGCTGTATCAACTCGTTGGATATTGTAAGGGTATGATTCATAGACTGGCAGGAAGGACGGGTACTCCTTCTTCAAGAAAGCAAGAACGCTCTCGTCTGTCCACAGAATAGTTGTCCAGTTCTTCTGGCTATAGATTTTGTGGCAGTGCGCAAATGCCGTCGTCCAATTCGTTGGCAAGTCGTTGTTGTTATAATTGGGCACGACAACTTAAAGTTCTGTATTACAGACCCCACCCCCCCTGATTCAGGTGGCCAACATGATTCTAGGATAAAAACGTAAGTTAGGATAACGATATATGCTAAGTTTGATAGCAAGTATAATGATAGCTTTCAACATAAGATAACATTTAAGTTAGTAACAAATACATACTCCATCACACTATCTAGTTAGTCTTTGCTCTTGCCTTACGATATCCACTTGCTACTGCCCAGTCAGCCTGACGCTTCCTCTTTGATTTACCTTGCTTTGACTTCTTTGCAAAGTTTGTCGAGGCATTAACCATAGGAGGTGTGATACGTAAGTCAAGGCAGTGCTTGCAAAGGGGTAATGGAGCCTTGCCACCACAATCTACCTTCTCTGCAATTTGATCTGTAGTCATGATATGTCTTCTTCACTGCAACAAAAACAACACATCTGTGTTGCCAAGTTGTCCGTATTTCGAGCAAAGCCATAGTACTGACTCTCAACAAACTCTCCACAACGAATTGATTGCCTTGTATGAAGCTCATCAACAGGACATTCCATCCCGCATACAAAGTCCTCCTTGAAAGCTTCGAGTTTACTCATCCTCTTCTCCATTTGGTTCTTTGATAAGTTTCTACCAACTTTTCGCTCAGAATACATTCCATAGATACAGCGAACTTTATCACAAGTAATACAAGTAGCCACATCTCGCACTCGCTCGCCTTTGAATAATGAAGAACCTCCGGCATCCTTATCAGCACAGCTTTCTCTTTGACAATATCAGATTCATGAGGATGCTTATCTAGCGTCGGTAGTTCTGCTTTCAACTGATCAAACGTCATCTTCTTCTTCAATGTAACTGCCTTGGTTTGACTTGGTGGTACAAAATGACCAACATTACTTCGATCAGCAATAGGACGATCCATATGTCGAAGGGTTAACTCTCTTAAACAACCATCTTTTGTATCAGGAGTACGAACGTTTCTACCGAGCTTTCGGCAAACAGTACATGCCTTGCTATCACAGATAGATATTTCACTTAGATACTCATGATGCCGCACATGATTGTTAAACCATTCATACAACACGGGGAACTTTGATTTGAATTGACCCCATGAGCGAACACTTGTATCAAAACCCGGCTCAATTTCTTTAAGAGCATTCACAATCTCATTCACTTCATCTGGCCAATCTACTATCTCCACCGCTCGTCCATCCAAGTTCATTTGTGAAAACCGATTTGCAACAGTATCCATTGGCGGTTGCAATGATATTGGAAAGTTTAATAAATCTATTAAATCTAATCCAACAGCTGATACTACTTTGGAAATGTGATCGTCTTCACTAAAACATAAATCTTTCTTCTCTTTATTAATCTCTTCTCCAATTAATGATCGTAGAATTACATTAGTTTCATCAATAACAACAGCAGCCTTTGCAAATAATGCTTTTTGACCACTGCCAAATGCAAACACTTTAAGCTTGACGATGGTAGGGGTAATGGGTTGGCCAGTACCTCTATCAATTGGCAATAGGTCGCTCATACCAAAAAATGATGTAAGATTTTAGAGGACGATGTCTATAAACCAATAGATATATGGGTAGTTATTGCAATATTATTTAGTAATGCAGGTATTATTGTATGGTTTGTATGTATAATATATCAATAACAACTAGAGACCAATGACGCAATAATGTTTATTAGACAAAATTGCAGAAGAAAGAGTTCTTGCAGTTTGTGGTTTCAAACTTATCGGATACAAATATATATCCTATAAATATGATTTTGTACCCAAAAACATTACACATGTAATATAGTATCCTTGAATTGTTTTATCCTATCTACCCCCACCCCCCTCGGTTCTAACCTGAGGGTGTCTGTAATACAGAACTTTAAGTTGTCGTGCCCATTGTCAATAATTGAATCATCTCTCCACATTCGATGCATTAGAAGTGGCACTGTGGTGGTATTATTTGCTGTATTTCGTTGAATGACTGTCGAGTTGAGTGTATTGTAACTGCTGCTGCCTATCCGATAGAGATTAAGCGTTGCAATTAGCTCGCGACCGAAGAAGAAACCCAAAAGGAGACTAAATCCATGTCACTTTCATTTTCACAGCAATGTCAATGCATGCCACGAATATGATAATAAACTAACGCAAACCTACTAATGGTTAACTATATCTATGAGCATAGTTCGATAAGACGAAAGAGACTTAGTGCACGGAGTGAGGCAAAGTGCAAGAGAGCGAGGTATTGACCCTTGCCGGTATCCTTTTTTAGTTTCATTTTTCATTTTTCATTTTGGTTGAATTCAGATTCTGTCTTCTCTTATGTGTTGTATGGTAAGCCTTTAATCCATTTATGCATACTATCCATAGCCTACGACCATGCCAGCCATTAAAATAATTTGCAATCTCACTACTGCACCGCTTGCTAGTGATGATATGGTAAGACAATTATATTATACACGTCCGATAATTCTTCTTCTTTTTTTTCCCCTTACATTTTGTGTGGCACTTGTAATTCATATATTATTATATACTCACCACCTCTATGCTTCCTTCGTATGGTACTCTTTGATTAGCATATTGCAGTTATAATTTTGGGCTTTTATAGATTTATACAGTTCATGTAAGTTATAGCCATGCATATCCACACTGTAGGCACTCGCTTATGATAGTAGCACCATTTTAAGACGAGATGACAATGTTGTGGTGTACTATTAAGCTCTGATTTCTCATGCTTTAGTCTCACACAAATGAGTTTTGGTCCCGTGACGAAAAATTCTTTATTGCTTTTTGCTAACAAAATTAATGCGGTGAGCTCTCTGTGTGTAGGCAGTCTCTACTATCGTCCTATTGAAGGATGAATGGACGTCCTCCCCCACCAGGGGAGGGAGAGACACCTCTAGGTAGTCGGTCAACACCGGCGGGTGGTATTAATACGGTAACAGCGGTATTAAATAGTACCCACAATAATAATAATAATTCTTCGATTGCAATGACATCGACTGCACTGTCTGCAGTTAATACATCCAGTACGGCGCCCGTATCGTCTATTAAACCACGAAGTTTAGTAAACTCACTGAATGAAGAAAATCAACCACCATCTACACAAAATGATAATTCAGAAAAGAAGAGATCACGCCGACAAAATAATTCTAACAATAATAAGCAACAATCCAATACACCAACTAAATCATCCAACGCTACCAAACAATCCAATAAATCTCCCAATCCTACTGAAACTAAGAAAAGTAAAGTTAATAATGGTAAGAATAACAACCGCAAGAAGAAGACGTCGAGGAATAGAACAATTCATCAATTAAGACCAACAGCTCCTGATACGTCTGCTAATTCCAATAATTCGGCACCCTCGGTATTAAATCCCTCGTCCACGGCTCCTCCTCCCGCTATAGCTGGTGCTCCTGCTGCTGCTTCTAGTGCTGAGTCTACATCTAATACAACTGTTGCTGCTCCGTCTGCTGAACCAGTTACGTTAGCTGCTGCTTTGGCAACAAAAACAAATTCCAAAGATAAGAAATTAGATATATCTAGTGCAAGGTTGATAGAGGAACTTCGTCCTCATATATTTGGGAACAATAACAATGTCAGTTTAGCAGAAGAAGATAGGTTAGAGTTTCAAAACAAGTTTGATGCTGCCAAGAGTTATAACTTTCAATCTAGGCAGCTCAGTGCTGCTGCTAGAAAGTCAAGAGATGAACATAATATGCAGTTCAACCTTGGGGGATTTGATCAGGGTGTTATTAGAGTTACAGCAAGGAAGGGGGATACGAGTCACTTACGTCGTTATTTCGTTGAGGATTTACTTCAGTGCGGTCTGAACCACCCATTTGTAGTTTGTCTACGTAAGCCTGCCAGATTGCCTGCCAACTTTTACTCGTCATCCCCCATTGGTATAGCTTTTTCCCAGCAGAAGAAGTCTGCCACTGGGTTGGGTGGTATTATCAAGAAGTTTCAGACAGAAGCTGAATACTTTATATTAACAGGTAGAATGGTGCGCAATCCATTTCAAGAATTGGTTCAAAATGGTACTTTCATGTTGAGTAATCTTCCCACGTTCTTCCATGCCCAGCACGGTTCCTTCCTCTTGAGATTGGATGGTACCAACACCGTGCTGACTTTCAAATGGTTTGATTTGATTAATGATCCCTTGGAGACATTGTTCTTTGGCTCCCCCATCGTCATCAATCGATTCTTCAATCAACACTTCAATGCTGACAGAACATCAATACAATACTGTTACAGAATCTATCACCAACTTGCGCTTGAGGTTTGGGGTGATCAGTTATATGCCAACATGTTGAGTGATGCATTTCGAAGTGCACAGATTAGTATATTGGAGAGTCAAGCTGCACAGCTAACAAAGTCTCTAGCCGACCCATGCAAGGATGTGTCATTTGTTGGCAAGGAGTACACTGCATTCTTCGTCAAGATTGACAAGTTGTTTCAGAAGAACTTGTACGATACTCTTCGGCAATTCAACGATCCCACGGCTTCTGTCCTATCCAAATACGAGATCAAGCAGTTGATTGAAGAAGCAAAGACTCTCTTCCCAACACTTTGGAGTTTATTAAGTAGTACTCGGGGTGTCCATCCTACCATTAAAAGAAGTGCACATCTCATTGAGGGTAAGGAAGAGCAGATCTTCATGATGATACTTCAACAAGCAAGAATGGCGGACCGTCGACGCCTAACCCACTGGGCATTTGTACAAACATTCTCCAATTATGCTCGTGGTGTATGCCGAAGTGCAATCCACAACAGTAACTATTGGGGCATTAATGTTTCAACAAGTACTATGGAACGGATAATGGATGAGTTGTCTGAGTACTTGATTAGTGATCAGTTAGAATTCCTACGCAAGCACTTTAGTTTGGTATGGGTAGTTGACAACTTCCAAAAGGGAGAAGAACGGAAGTTTCAGAATGGTAAGGTATCGAGCAACTTCTTTGTTGGAACATCAATGTTGGCGTTGCCCGGCATCCCTTTCGATGATACACGATATGACAGCCTGCAACGCCCTCCAATCTTCTATGATCGTCGGCTATGCATTCCATCAATGCCCAACCAACCTGCTTATGAAGAGGCATTAGACTTCTCTGCCGGTCAGTTACACAACTCTTTACTCGGTCACAAGGATATGGTACCAGTTGCCATGCCATGTTTAACGGGTGCAAGAGTCGAGGCATTGATGCGTGCTATTGATATCTCTCATTGGATTACACACTCTCGTCGTGTATTTCTTACCCAAACCGAGCATCTTCCTGGTAGTTTCAACCAAGACAAGCTTAGCTTGGTAACAAAGGCGATTAAGTCAAAACGGGGGAAGGAATTACTCAAGTGCACACACACCTTCCAATCCGACTCAGTCAAGTTCTACAAGTCAAGCTACGGCCAACCGACTGAGTATAATTACATTGGACTTGCTGCTATTAGGGAAGATTCGGCCAAGGGTGTTGGAGTTATTGGTATAGATGTTCTCATTCGTAGCGGGGTGATTAGTATGCCTAGTCCTGGCGTCATCAAGCTTGCCGATGACTACAAAAAGAGACACGTGACTATGGTTGGGGATCGATCAACTGTCGAGAATTGGGAGGCATTTATCAGGGAGAGGGAGAATCGTGAACTCTCGTTTTCTGAGATATCTCTCATGACGGAGGCATTGATGGATGCGTCGTCTGTTTTGATGTTGCTTCCTGGTGACTGGCATACTGGCATGTCAATGTTACAGTCCATCTTTACATTGCATTGGGATGGTATCATCGAGCCATTCTTCATCTTACTTGGTTGGAAACGTTTGACTCATGTTGTGAAGAACAACTACTTCACCGGAAAGCGTATCGTTGAGCTCATTGCGAATGAGATTGTACGTTTCATCAAGCATGAGTTCATGTCGAAGTATGCCGAATTCAAGGAAGAAGATGATGCTGCCCAGTTCATCTGTGACGCCGAGCTTGCATTCTTAGAGTACTTGAATGAGATGACAAAATGTGACGATGAGTGGCGGAGAGTTATTGCACTGTTCGTGATTGATGCCAACAACTTCATTAAGTTTGTGAACTCGTACCGTCGTGACTGTCCTCTTGGTATTGAGCATGGTTACAAGACTTGGACTCCGATCTTTCACCAACTCGGACAGAACAAGTACTTTAAAGGGTGCCTTGAACAAGTTGATACATTGTTCTCGGGAGTACACTCCTTATCCAGATTGTTTGAGAGTCGATTGACTCGTACGTCAAGAAAGTACGATGCCAAATATGGTAAGCATGCATGTGCACTCGATGAGACTATTGAATTGTGTCACAAAACGTTTGCAAGGTTTGCAACGCCCAGTGATATGGACGGATTTGAACGACAGGGTGCTTTTCTCGGTATTGGTGAGCAATGTAATAGATTTGTTGATCTAGTCTACAATATTGCCGGTATTAAGGAAGAAGTCGAAGTGCTTGGGCATGCGGTTGAGCCATCAATGATGCCGGAGATGCAAATGGTATACGAGGTACTAACGTTGCTAGAGACTCATGTTGTTAAGCAAAATCGAAAGCATTCAGTCAACTTGGTACTAAGTGTTAAGGATCGAATTACAACATCGTTGGATCGTGTAGAGAGGAAAGAGAAAATGAAGAAGTCGCGGAATGACAAGTATAGCTACAGTGTGGTTGAGGAGACTGTGGAGCAGATGAGTGCTGCGGCTAATATTGGTGCCACTTCTGCTCGTGAAGGGGAAGCTGCGATGGATATCAATGATGATGAGCAAGGAGATGCAATGGATGTTGATGTAGATGAGAATGGAGGTGACGAGGATGAACAGGATGGAGTGAAAGATACGGATGATATGGATGAAATGGAGGCATTGATTGCCTTGGATGATGATGTTGCTAGTCGTCATGGTGGTAAGAAGCGGAGAGGTAAGAGGTTTCCTAAGCTTCACAAGCTAACATTGGTTGACAATCGTATGGCAGGAGATGCAGCTATCATAGAGAAGAATGTGAAGGGGATTAGAGAGAATGAAAAGAAGAGATTGAAACAGAAGCGGCGTGTTTTGAAAGAGTTGTATAAAACTGTACAGAATAGAGAAGAACAATCGGGCAACACTCCTGTTGGTAAGGAGATGACTGGATTAGCAATACCGTCTTGGAGATTGCTTGCTATTAAGAAGAGAAGGGATGCTAAGTTCAAAAGTAAGATTATTTGAATTATAAGTATCACTAAGTAACACATTATATGTACTGAGATTTGTTTATGTTTATGCTTAGCTAAAGAATCTTTCGAACAGGATACCCCTTTATGTGCAACCGTTACGTAGGACTTACTACTTGAATATACAAAAAGTCCATTATATGACACCCTCATTGACAGCCGCTTCTACTGGCTGTTGTTGTGTATTCTTCTTGACCTTTCTACTCCTCCTCTTCCTGTCTTCTGGATATTTACTCACACCAGTCCAGTACTTATCAATTTTGTAACACGGCACTTCTTTCGTCTCACCCGTCGCATTATCAACTCCAACACTATCATCTACAATATCACCATCGTTGTTGACAACTACCTTGACTCTGTTGAATGCCCAATTCATACTCTTACCGTTATTTGCCACCATTAGGGTGATAATCTCAGTGGCAATTAGCTGTAATAGTAATGCTTCTACATGATACTTTTTGATTGTACCACCCTTCTTCAAGTCGAATATGTTCATAATTGCATCGTCATCCTTCCATAGTAACGCAGTAAGATTATCCCCATTGTTGTCGAATGTGGCAGGTAACGGCATCACATCTTGTACTTTTGATGATTCAAACCAATTGATTATACTCTTTCGGTATCCCTTTCTAAACAACTTGGACCAATCTTTGCCTTTGTTGCGGCAAGTTGGACATCTCGATCCACATTTAGTACATTCTTCCATATCAGATATTGTAGAGTGTAACACACCTGTTGATAGGTATGCCGCCGCTTGAATGTGTTTACAGTCGCCACCAAGGCAACAGTATTTCAATACATCTAGTGCCTCCCTCTGTTGCATTAATATCCATTTCTTCTTCTGTTTTGGTGATGGTTTGTATTTAGATAGGTCAACTTTTGTTTGTTCATTGGTAGAACTCTCTTGAGATTTGTAACGAAATAATGATCCTTTACCAAAGTCTTCTGTATCTTCATTCATATTCTGATTGTGTATTAATTTGATTGTACGTAGGAAGGATGTGATTGAGCCAATTACAATAAACACTCCACTAGTACCCGCCTCGCGAGCTAGACGACCAAGCTCTTGGAAATATGACAATAGATTAGGTGGGAATCCAATACGTAAGACATACCCAAGATCTGGTATGTCAATGCCAGTATTAGCTGCTCCATTGAACACCGCCAATCTTGGATTGAATTCGTTGCTGGGGTCAATCTCTTCACAGAATAAACGTATGAACCAATACTTTTCAAAAGCCGTCTGTTTACCGTGCACTGTTATGACATTGATACTATTTAAATCCTTAGTGTCCAGTAGACTCTCCAATTTCACGCGTATCTTATCACAATCACTAACAGATGTAACAAAAACTACAACCCGTCCGCTACTAGATTCTGCTAACTTGGCAATCATTTTATTATAGTGAGTAGCCATATCCCCCGATATACTAAGTTGGATATCAATGTTATCTTTCATAAATGTAGAAGCATCTGGCCATAGGAAGGAACTAGGCTCGAGATGTATACCAGTTAACTCTTCCAATTCAATAACATAATCTAAATTGATTGTTGCTGTAGTAATCCAATACGCAGGATGCAACTCCTCTTTACCCGGTGGAAAGAATTGTAACCATATCAAATCTTTTAATGCTCTAATCTCCAGACGAAACATTGAATGCCCAACATATAGATGCCCTTCGTCTATACCAATACCCTTTAATACACCTCGTTCATGTGCTTGTTTTAAAGCCTCAACTAAATCTGGACTAACGGCAAGATGTTGTGGTGATGTAAATAGAAACATTGTCGATGTAGTACCCTCTTTAATCTCATTAATACGAGGTATAATATCACTCTCCATCCTAGAAAAGGTGATCTCGTCTAAATTGTGTACCTCTATAGAACCAAACTCTTGATTGGCATGCATCATCTTTTTCATTTGATCAGCTGATAGAGATAATAATGGTACTATAATAACGATAACTCCTCGTAACATGCACCCAAAAACACGTACAAAATGCGTCTTGCCATATCCGGTAGGAGCAATGAATGCCAACTTTGAACGGCATATATCAGGATCAAGAGCCATTGTTAGAGCAGTAACTTGCAAAGAACGAAGTGGTCTATCCTCATTCCACACATCTCTTGACAATTTATTATACTCTATAACATCATCTTCGTCGGTAGTAGGGAGACTAACCGACCGTGTGAATATAGGTGTATCTAATATAGACGAAGAGACTGAAGATGTCGTTGATACATCATCAGCATTCGAAGCAGCAGTATGAGATGTAGCTGTCGACTGAAGATCATTTGTTGATGTTTCTCCATGGCTAAAATTATCAGACATAGATAAATCAATAGATGAATCGTCATCTACGTTTAATGGAGAAGAAGTAGAGGCCATTATACACGATCAACGTCCACCAACATATACAACAACCTCATATAAAGAGGGGTATATATTACCGCATTATTGTTAGCAAAAAGCAAAATTAAAAATCGAAATTTTTCCGTCACGGGACCAAAACTCATTTGGGTTGAAATAATCATTAGAAATCAGAGCTTAGTAATAGAGGCAACATAATCACTTCATCGTCTAAAAGCCTTTATTACCATAAGCGAGTGCCTACAGTGTGGTATAGTACTTAAATTATAGCTTCGTGTTGTATTGTAAAAGCTCAATCAACAAATTAATCAGTTTCCTGTTGGCATTGGATTCTCCTCAAGTCAACAAAGACATTAGGGTTAGAGCTTCAATCTATCACCTGACCGACGTGCTTCACAGCAATAAAAATAATCATTGATCTCCCTTCCTCTCATCACGCTTTAATCGTATTAATTATTCTTCCATAATAGAAGAATAGAACTTTGCGTTGCAATATGCGTTGGTTTAATCCAAAGAGTTATGATAAACCTTCTAAACGAAGTGGACACTCCCTTACTGAAGTAAATGGTGTAGCGTATCTCTTTGGAGGCGTCAGTGTTTCAAAAACAAACAACAATTCAACCACTGACGATTCAGCAGCGGATGTAGATCTTCTTCTCAATGATATTAACGATGAGCAGGAAAACAAAAGTAAACAAAGACGACGACAACGTTCGACAGGTCCAATGAATGATATGTACAGGTTGGATTTATCTGGCGGTGGCAGTCCTGATTCTGATTTGTATTGGAGTAAGATTGATATCTCCAACGAGTCTCCTCCTGCAAGATGGCAACATACTGCCAATTTTGTTGAGTCTTCCAATAGTTTAATTGTCTTTGGTGGCTTTGGGGTATCAGAGTCTACTAGGTCTTCTGCCGACAAGAGTGTTCGTTTGAATGACGTTTGGTCCTTTGATGTTAAATCAGAAGCATGGTCCGATCCACAGCCTACAGGAAGTATAATAGATGAATCTTGTTCTCCATGGACATCGTTTGGTCAATCCAGCAAGACTCCTCCCTCCCCAAGAGGAGGACATGCTGCTGCTATTGTCGGCGGTGGCTCGTGTCTTACTATCTTTGGTGGCTATGGAGGTGGAGGTTGTCATACGAGACGAGATCTAAATGATTTACAAGTCTTTCACATTCCAACATGTCAATGGTTCTCTGTCGAGACAGTCGGTACTCCTCCATTAGCTCGATCGGGACATGCTACCTTGGCAAGCGTCTCCTCTAGTACTGGACGTGATAATTTATATGTAATGGGTGGCTGGAGTTCTGGAGAACAATTTGATGACGTGCATATCCTTGAGAACAATGGCTCGACACTAACATGGAGCAAAGTAGAAACTGCATCAGGACCTGATAGTTGGGGTCCTAAACGATGGAATTTCGGTTCAATCTCCGTAAAGGCCGTGCCTAATTGGAAGATCTTTGTCTTTGGTGGTAATTCGGGTAATTTAGATGCATCAAGACCACAAGGTTGGCGTCAGAATGATGTGCAAGTACTAGAGTGTGCATCTCCATCTACTGACGATGAGAGTAGTGCAGCCAAATTGACATGGCTACGTCCTGAATTCGTAGAGGATGGATCAAGCCCAAGTCCTCGTTCTGATACTCCAATCATTTATTCTAAAGATTTGGGACGGCTCTTCGTCTTTGGTGGATGGTCTGGAAGATGGCATGATGATATCTTCACTTGTGATGTTGCGGATATT